>Ga0307518_10002007_pt1 | contig 14951 bp, 10 predicted proteins | sample 25_EM_MG_FD_203889 | JGI IMG/M metagenome (GOLD analysis project Ga0307518, IMG submission 203889) | Populus trichocarpa ectomycorrhiza microbial communities from riparian zone in the Pacific Northwest, United States - 25_EM | ecosystem: Host-associated > Plants > Roots > Unclassified | place...
TATAAAAAGGGAAGGCAGTTGACGTATATGGCACGCAAATAATAATAAGAATTCATTCTTCTGAAATCTCAGTCTCATCTTCTCTGTTTCTTTCCCTTTCTTCAATCTTGTTAAGCCAAGCTTAACATAATGCTATACTGTTGGTTTAGGTTCCGGAACGATCACCATTAGTCCAACCAATGGGACTCGCAGAGGTCCCTTGCGAGGATCAATCTGAAGTCCGCTAATCTGACTAATTGGATTGATTTCAGAACTTTCTAAATCAAAACGATATAAAAATTCTCTACAAACTATTATGGATCAATTCGTAACTCAAACAACATTGCAAACTTGATACAAATAACAAGAAAAAGGAGAAACCATCGAAGATACAAAGGTATCATTGTGAATATTAAATTTCAAAGCAAGTTATTAAACCCAGTTCACCTCAAGACCTAGACCTGGATCACATAGGTTGGATAAATTAACTCAAATATCCTAGTAAACCCGGGTTAATTCAAAACGATGTGTTTCAAAGTTTTTGTTTTTTAATAAGTTCAAACAAAGTTGTTAGCCGATTCACTTAAGTTTGACCACTTCTACCCAATTTTTTTAGTGGAGATTCAGGTTTAATAACACTAAAATCATCATGCAAAATAAAAGACAGCAATCTTGTGCACATTACAATGAAGTGATGAACTCTCGCTTTTCATCCACTGGATGGAAATTATTTACGGATCGCGTGCTAAAAATAAGGTGTTGTTCACAGAAATCCCTAAAATATCTAGGTTGATGGAAAAAAGAAATGATCACTGTGCTGTCAATGGTGTATTCTTTTGTAATTTCAGAGTTATAAAAATCAAATACACACCATATGTATATATATATCAGTGTTTTATCATATATCATAGATAAAAGATGGTTTTGGACCACCACGCATGTGCTTGTCTACATCATTTCCCATCATGATTGTCAGTTGGGTGGTTTGAAGACAATTGATCACATATAATGTAGTGACAAAGCATAAGCCACGTCTTAAACCTTGCTACCAGTTAGAATAGGAAGAAGGACAGAACATAAAGTTTGACACCCACCCACGTTTTCTGAACATGTCATAGAATTTAATACTTTTCTGCATCTACTTCTCACTTCATTAGTAATGAAGAACACTTACCAGGCATTAGTAAAGGCCAGGGCCCTACTCACAGCTTGCCGATCTAATTCATTGTCTCTTAACGGTTCAAAATATTCTGTAAATCCAACAATCCCTATAGAACCACCTTGTTTCAGCTGGAACAAGAGAAATAATTTTACTAAAAAAATCAAAGCAATGCAGCAGTGCATATTATCCTACAACAGTGCTCATTCTATCACCTGAAAATGTTCACGGTATAGCTTTACTGCCTTGGCATGTCCCAATATCATGTTATGCATAGCAATGGGAGGCTCTATATCAGAATTTCCGGCAGAACAGTTGCCGAAAGGGGGTGAACAGTGAGCTGGAGGGTACCATCCCCTTATATAAGACATGTCCACGAGTAGGTTTGGCTCATTCATGGTTATCCAATTTTTTATTCTATCCCCAAAGCTCTTGAAACAAATTTCAGCAAAATATACAAAGTCTTCCCTACAAGAATATCCAAATTTAGGTATTACAATAACTTAATTGCTTGATGTCCAAATGAACTTGATATAGCATATGTATAACACAAGAACTGTCTCATCCTAAGTATCCAAAATGCATGTATTCAAAAACAGCCCTCAAAATGAAAAAAAATAAAAATAAAAAAAATAAGTAAGAATTTCAAGGACCAAATCAGAATTTTGATAATAATGGCAAAAAATGAGGAAACCCACCAAAAAGAAGCAAAAGAATACAACAACAAAATTAACAGAACCACTAGCTAAAGCTCAAATTTTTTCACAATGTGAGCATTAATTACTGCATTAGAGGACTGAGCCATCCTCCGTATCTATCCACGAGCTCTTGTGGGATGTCGTGATGGTGTATCGTCACAAATGGTTCCATTCCTGCATTTTATTATAAAAAATTGCAATGACTTAGTATCAATTTTCTTTAAATATCCAAAAATCTAAACAATAAAAGAACAAAATTACCCCTCTCCAATAGATTGTCTATAAGTTTGTTATAGAACATGATTCCTCTTGGATTAACTTGACCGAACTTTCCTCCTATTACAGCCCCATAAACATCACTAATCATCATATATTTCCAAATTCAAATCAAATCATACTCGAATTCATTGAAATATGATTGCAGATACACATACTTGGCAGAATTCTAGTCCATGATATAGAGAACCTATATGCATTAGTTCCAAGTGAACACATTAACTCAATATCTTCCTGTCCACAAAATTAGAAAAAAAAAAAAGGTATCCACTTTGAGATTCAAGATGTTTGATTTGAAAAACAGGCAAGGCAAACGAAAGTCAAACTAATACCAAGAAACGATAATAATGGTTGTCTGCTATATCTCCATTGTCATTGTTCTTTATGTTTCCTGCAAATGTTTGATAATCAAATTGACATAGTTAACAACCCAATTTGTGTCCTTATATACAAACTGGCATATGTTGAATTAAAGTTTTAATATTTGATTACCTGGGATATGACTAAAAACATCCCAGTTGTTGAGACCCTTACCATCTTCAATGTAAGCTCCTTCAACCTGGAACATAAAATGAAATTGAAAGTTGAAGCTTTTAAGGTGATTTTGCAGAGAAAGATCAGTGAACGCTTACCTGATATGAAGAAGTGCTTGTTCCGAAGAAGAAACCATCCGGGAAATGAGATCTTTTAACATCTTGTCCATCATCATTTAAACTTTGAGCAAGAGATGGATTTTTTAGAAGGAGAAGAAAGGACAGGAACAGAAACATAGTGTTTCGGTTTCTGAAAGCACTATAGATAAAACGAGTCCTGATAAATACCTCGTCTTTCGAGTTTTTTTTTTTTTTTTAAGTAGGAAAATAAATTATTTTTTTAAGAAATAGGGTGCATAAAAATTAGTTGAAAAAAATAGTACATTTTGAAGTGTTAAGAGTTTAGTTGTTTTTGTATTTTAAAAGAGTTTTTAAAAAACTTTAAAACTTTTTAATTTTTTCTTTCTTGACTTCAATTTTTTTTCCAGATTGTTTTGATATGTTAATATTAAAAATAAATTTTTAAAAAATAAAAAAATATATTATTTCAATATATTTCCAAGCAAAAAACACTTTAAAAATCAATAATTATCACAATATCAAACGGGCTCTTAGTTGGATAACGAACCTAAATATTTGTTATTTTACCATAGTTATAAAACCTGAACTAGCCTAGAGAAATGACCGGGACTCAATCGACCCGAGACCTAGTTGATCCAAGTTAAAGGAAAAATAAGGCAAGCAGTTAACCCAGTCAAAACCCATCATTGCAAACCAATCCAATTCCATTCAATCACCTTGTTATCTTTCCTTCATTCCTCGTCAATCCATAATTTCCTTTCTCTTTAACCACCTTCTCAATACATTTTTATATTATCTATCTCTCTGGCTTATGGTTGATAGAGAAAAAAAAAAGATGAAAGATTGAAAACAAAAAAAATGATGATGATGATGATGATGATGATGATGATGAGAGATTGGAATAATAACAAAAAAGGAAAGATTTTGAGCATAATAATAATTATGACCATGAAATTGCTTCTTCTTTGGGTGAAGGTTGCGGTGTTTAGTTTAGGAGTGGTGATTGTAGAAAAGGAAGTGGTGGCTAGGGATATTAGTTTGTCTAGGGTTTTTTTTTTATATATATATATATATATATATAGAAAATTATGGGCTTTAAAAGAGGAGGGGTTTTAGTTTGTTTGAGAAAGACTTAGAAAATTATAGGATTTGATGTTTTTTTTTAAAACAAATTAGGTCGATCCAGGTTGACTCTTTCAACCCATGACCCGATTCTTGTCCCGAATCAAGTTTTTATAATTATGCATTTTACTAGATAATGGTGACTTGACTATTAATGTTACCTAATTGACACTATATTTGCTTATGGAATTTTACTTGTTTATTAAGGATTGAACAAAACTATGACAAAACGTTATTCATTATTTTTAGAATACTAGTTGACATTATCTAGAGCATTTATTAGTTTCTATTTAGTGAGAAAATTTTATAGTGTTTCGAGAGTAATTAATGACATCCTATTAGTTATTCAATAAAATTTACTTTACATCATATTTAGAACCCTCTTAATTGAATTCAATTAAGAGGTTTTAATGAAATTTCATGTTTAAGACCCTCTTTAAGTGTTAAGAATTGAATTCTAAATGGAATTCAATCTCTAAAAATGTTATAAAAGTAAATAAAAGGTTTAACCCCTGATTTACAATTCCAAAGAGAAGAAATTTAATATTAAAACTTAAAATGTGATCTCAACAATGCTGGAAAATAACCCTTGGTTTTAGACATAATGTTAAATTGAGTCTCTAAATTTTCAATGCTTTTAAGCAATAAAATCAATTTTTATTTTGTAAAGTTGAACATTAATTAAATGTTAGGAAAATTCTTAACACCTTGATATCCTCGTAGCAAGCTAGCCAAAATAACTTCTTAAGCTTAAATATGAAATAACACATTATAAAAAGATAAAATAAAAAAAATATTTTGGTGACTAGAAAAAAAAACACAACATTGTTGGGGTGATCAATGTCATGTGAGGGTTACCTAGTCATCTTACCCGTGCGCTATTGTGTTGATTTTTTTAATTAAAATAAATATTCATTGGAAAGAAAAATATTTAAAGTTTGGAGAAAAAATATATTCCTATCATAAAAAAAACTCTTATTTCTTATTCATGCATTTCATTTGAAAAAATATGTAATTTGTTTTCTCGCAACTTAGTTTTTTTTTTAATAAAAACTTAAGGCAATTAAAAAAATATTTGAAAGAATTTAAATGGTTTAAATTAAGGAGAAAATAGTATTCATTTAATCAAAATGTCAATCCTTATTCATGTATCTTTTTTTTTGCGCCAAAAACATGTTTTTTTTTATCACAAGCATGATTTTTTAAAATAAAAAGAAAATCATGAACTAAAAAAATTCTCAATAAAACAAACATGCTTTTACAATTTTAACGTGAATATATGAAAAAATAAAATAAAAGAATAACTAATATGAGAAAACAATATTAAAAAATTTATAATAGAAAATAAAAAAATAGATACTTTATTTTTGTGTTTGTTGATTATTCATGAGCAATTTTTTAAATAAACATTATGCATATAAAGTTCTTATATAATTATTTTTAAAATAATTATTAATATTATCATAAAAAGCATCCAATCTTATTTGAATATTATGACCTAACTTGATATTTTTTTAAATATCATTTTAATAATTCTATTGAGAGAGAATTTCATTATAAATTATAAAAAAAATAAAATAAAAAAGGGTAAAGAGCCAAAAGAATAAGGCAATTTGGCGTGCCTAGCCTTTTAAAATAAAACTTAAGCAATCTTGGATATGGAAGAAAAGCCCAAACATATCTGACCTATCAGAAAAAACCCAAGTATGCATGTTTTTTTAAAAAAAAAAAACTTACATGGATAACATATTATCCACTTTAATCTTTTTTTTCAATGAATGGATGACTATGTTTGGGTATTTTGGGCTAAGAACACATTATATGAACCTCAATAACTATGTTTTCAACCTTAAAATTATCATTCAATCAATTCAAAATCTAAAAATTAATATTGAATCAAAACAAATTTGGAAGATTCTGATATATTTTTTCTGGCGTAATTAAAGGTTCATATAACCTCCATCAAACTTTTTTTTTTAAATGAACTCATTGACAACAAGATCAACTTCTTTTATAGTTAGAATATAATCCATCAATACCTGTCTTTATTGTATCCCTTTTAAGCTACTTTCTCTCTCTCTCTCTGTTTTTTTTTAACTTTCTCTCCCAAAGTCTTAAGACTTAAATATCAACATAAAAAACTATAGGGATTCAAAGGTAAAAATAAAAAAAGTACATTGACCAAAGTTTACTTATCCATGCCTTAAGAACAATAAAATTTGCACTGCCGAGGAAGAATAATGCTTTTTACATTGATAGTAAGATAAGCTAAATCAATATAACCTAAAACAATATTAGTTTTTTTTTATATAATTAATTAAAAAAACTAAAAGAGAAAGAGTTTTTACTATTCCTCTACTCACAAAACACTATTTATTGGAAAAATGTTTTGTTTTTTTCCCTCTATTTGACTGGTTTTCAATCAATGTTTTTTAAAAGAAAATTGAATCATTTAATATTAGATTTATTTTTTTTATTAGGTTATTTCACTCTCATAATACAGATCTCGGGTTTAGCGAGTTAACACGGTTGACTCAAGTTTTTTTTTTAATTAAATGTTTTTCAATTCCATCCTTTAATATTGAGTTGATTAGAAATTAGGCTTCATGCTTTTTTATTTACTTTCTATTAGGTTATTCTGGCCTCATGACATGATAATAGTGCTTAACAGATTAATCCGAGTTTACTCGGGTTGTTTTTTTGTTGTTCGTTTTCTAATTGATTTTTTTTTCATTTTCATCATTCAACGTTAGTTCAGTTGAAAATTGAACTTCATAATATATTTTGATTTGTTTTTTATGGGTATATCTTGGTCTCATGATCAGGTACTCGATTTTTGGCATTTTAACCCCGGTTAAATTTGATTGTGTTTTCAATTTTTTTTCTAAGAGATTATCTCAGTCTCATGACCCGAGTCATAAATCTTTCAACATTGAATTTGATTTTTATTCGGTTTTTCTTGTCTCATAGCTCAGGTCTTGGGTTTGGGGTTAATCCAATTGACTCAATTGTTTTTCTTTTTTAATTGACTCCCTCTCTAATTTTATCAATTAATATTATATTTGATTGAAAATAAAGTTTAATGATTTGACAATTAATAATGTCAAGAAACACTACTATTAATGATATGAATAAACTCCCTAATTTTGTTTGGTTTTCTTATCTGATCATGATCACAAACCCTACCAATAAGATCAAAATTGACAAATTTCAATGTTATAGGCAAAATCACATAAATAAATAAATAAATATATAGAATATAAAGAAATAAAAAAAATTAGATATACAAAAGAAGCACCATATGACAGAATTCTTTTCCCATAACTTCCCAACTTACTAGATTGGGACTTGAAAGAAAAAAAAAGTCTAGCTAGGTAGCTGAGACAAATACTATAGATAGTAATGGTATCGTGATATAATATAACAGAAAAGGAGATAGAAATGCTCTAAATACGGGTATAATTAAACTTGTAAAACTTTTGGTAAAGCAAACCCAGCAAAAGCCAAAGTAAGCAGTTCAACAAGTTAACATTCCTCATCTTGAAAAGCCAAGCATCTCTCCCTTTGTTTCAGTTAACCCTGCTCGTCTTCTTCACTTCTCTCGCATGAACCCTATTCTAGCCTCCTCTTCTCTCCTCTCCTTTTTTGTTCCCTACTTTTGTGTCACATACAATACGTGCTTCTACTTTTCTTTTTTTTTTGGAACAATCGTGCTTCTACTTGACATATAAGAATAACAACAGTTGACTGAAACAAAGGAGCTGGACGTTAATCTCTGTCATTTGTTTTTAGATTGAAAGAGAAATCATAGATTGAGGTACCAACATGGAAGAAGAGATGGCTGACATAGAGGCACAAAATGAGAAACAACCAGAAGTTGCAGCCATTTTCAAGAAAGCCAATAGTGCTATTGCTTTGAAGGTAGGACTGATATATAAGAATTTAAACTTTTTTCTTTCTTTCCATTAGTTTAGTGTCATTTTTATTTTGATATAAATGGCTTGATTACATGATGGTTTCATTGCATGTTTTCTGGTTCATTTTTTTTATCTGTTTCTTGCATTTTTAAGGTAATCTTGGTTTTGATTAAATGCACAGTTTGAGGATGTAGTCTACAAGATCAAATTCACGAAATCAGGTTTTTGTGGAAAGATTACCAAAACAGAAGAAAAAATTATCTTGAAGGGAGTCACAGGCAAGGTTCTACCTGGTGAAATGTTAGCCATGTTAGGTCCATCAGGCAGTTCCAAAACAACTCTATTAACTGCATTAGGAGGCAAACTTGGAGGACTACTTGATGGGAACATAACCTATAATGGAAAGAGCTTCTCCAACTCAATGAAAAGGAACATGGGATTTGTTACTCAAGATGATGTTCTTTACCCTCATTTAACAGTGGCAGAAACATTGGTTTTCACTGCCCTTCTTAGGTTAGAAAATACTTTTACTAAAGAAGAGAAGATCATGCATGCAGAATCTGTAATCACTCAACTAGGTTTGACCAAGTGCAAGAATAGCATCATTGGGGGGCCATTTTTGAGAGGGCTTTCTGGGGGTGAAAGAAAGAGGGTTAGCATAGGCCAAGAAATGCTCATAAACCCTAGCCTTCTTTTGTTGGATGAGCCAACATCAGGTCTTGATTCTACAACAGCTCAGAGAATTGTGTCAACGTTGTGGGAACTTGCAAAAGGAGGAAGAACAATTGTAATGACCATCCATCAACCTTCAAGTAGGTTGTTTTACTTGTTTGACAAGGTTTTGTTGTTATCAGAAGGCAACCCATTGTACTTTGGGGAGAGATCACAAGTCATGGATTACTTTTCCAGCATTGGATATGCTCCAGCAGTTCCCATGAATCCTGCCGATTTCCTTTTGGATCTTGCAAATGGTATGTTTAATCATACTAATCTTTATTTTAATCTTTACTTAAAGAAACTACTTGAGGTATACTATATTCAGGAATTTTACATATTTACTTTGCTAGTGGTGATACTTTGCTTCTACACTTCCTGAAAAAGTTTTGCATGCATGCGTTGTTAGTGGTTGTTAATTTTAGTACTTTACGTGTCTGTGATTCGAGTTGGTAAGAGGCTTACTAAAATAGTTAATTAGCTGATTGTGTATAGCATTGAGCTTTGCGCCTGATTTACTTTCTTGCACGTATTTCAGTTTCCAGATAGACAATTACTTAGTACTTGTTTTAGCTGATACTGTTTTCTAACTACCAATGTGATTAGCTGATTTCGTGTACGTATTTAAGTTTCCTCGAGATGATTTTAGCATTCCACAAATAGATATAGCACCCACTTTCTTTCTTTTCAAAAGCAAAGTGTGGATATCCTCAAAAAAAGGAAAGAAAGACAGAAACAATTAATGACTGAAATGCGAATTGAATGAACTGAATCCTCTCTTGTTTTCTTTCTTTTTATTAGCAATGAGGTAATTTTTAATTACACTCGGCGGCAAGTTTGATAAGAAAATGTTCCCGTGCAGTGTGTAGAGATTTGTGGAAAAATTACTGGTAGAATCGAAGTCATGTCCAAACTCGTTAAGTATATGGGAGATTGTCGAACAAACCAAGGAAATGTTTCCGAACTCATGCAATTTAATTCGGTGGAATTAATGCTTTTAATCTTATAAATCAAATGCAATTAGAAGGTTTTAATAAAATCTCATATTTGTAACTGTTTTTTAAGTATTAAAAATTAAATTCTAAATAAAATTTAATGTTTAAAAATACTACAAGATATCCATTTAGCTTTTTTAAAAAAAATTTAAAGATTTTTGAAAAAATAAAATGAAAGTAATAAGAATAATATAGGAAATAAATAAAAAATTAAATTTTATCTTCTCTAAATATATAAATTCAATTTATCTATCATATCGATAATTCAAATCAAACAATTTATTTACAAACAAAATGTATGTTTCTACTTCGTTAATCGGTCTCTATGGCATTAAGTAACTGTCGATGCAATATATACTTGTAATTAATTCACTTTCTACAAGTTTCCTTTGCGGTTCCCAATTTCCTGTGTTCGCAGGATTCTATATAGCAGTATATTATTTGAATGTTCGGAACTCGATGCAAATTATATTTTAATTTTTTTATTAATTTTTTTTAATGTTTTTAGATTATTTTTATATATAAAAATAATTTTTAAAAAATAAAAAAAATATATTATTTTAATATATTTTAAATAAAAAATACTTTAAACCACTAGTATAGAAAAATCCTTCAGTAGAAAACTTCATTTCTCAAACGTAGAAAATTAGCACCACAATTTGTCGTGCATGCATGTCTCCCATTTCTCTAGGGACTTCCATAGAGTTAATTCCAATCGCTGAAAACATTATTAATTCTCCGGACCGATTTTAATTTGTCGGTCCTCTTAGATTAATCCCTTTTCCAATTAAATTAAAAGTGATTTTTTTATATCAAATTAAAATTGAATTTTAAATAAGAGCTTTGGGATGGCTAAACAAAAAGACGAATTGAGAAATTGAGACAGAAAGAGTAGACTTTAAACAGTAGAAATTGAATAGTTGATCATCATACGTACGAATTACAAGCACAAGCATTCAACTTCAATGGACCTTCTCTGTTAGACTAGAAGAATGCTTAAATATTCTATTTTGGCATTGCTCTTAGACTGGCCTGAGTGGCTAATTATTACAAATCAGTAAAACGATCAATGAGGACCTTGTGTTCTTGTGCTGCATATGTTGTACGTAGGTGTATCATCAAATAGTGAGGTTCCTGGCACTGTTAAGCAGAATCTAGTTTCAGCCTACAAGAGCAATCTTGCAAACAAGTTGAAGTCAGAGGTTCATGAAATTGATAACCCGTCTCAAGATGGATTAAATGATAAGCAAGTCTCACGGTGGGCCATAACCTGGTGGCAAGAGTTTTCTGTATTGTTGATAAGAGGAGTGAAAGAAAGGAAGTATGACTCCTTCTCTGGCCACAAGATTGGCCAGGTCTTGGTAGTAGCCATCCTCTCAGGGCTCCTGTGGTGGCAATCTGATGTATCCCATATACAAGATCAGGTAACATTTCGCAACAATTCATCATTTTCTGAAAGCAAGTTCGTCAACTGAAAGGTTAGTTTTTAAACTGTATCTATAATCTTAACTTTGAATACAATGCAGATGGGGCTCCTCTTCTTTTACTCTGGATTTTGGGGCATCTTCCCTTTATTCCAAGCTATTTTCACTTTCCCCCAAGAACGCCGAATGCTCGAAAAGGAGCGATCTTCCGGCATGTATCGACTCTCATCATACTTCATGTCAAGGATTGTCAGTGACCTCCCAATGGAGCTAGTCCTTCCTACTATATTTTTAACTATAACCTACTGGATGGCAGGGCTGAAAGGCAGTCCTGGAAACTTCTTTCTCACACTGTTTGTTCTCTTGTATTCTGTGTTAGTAGCAGGAGGTCTAGGACTGGCTATTGGTGCTCTGGTGTTGAACCAAAGATCTGCTACCATAACGGGATCAGTAATCATGCTATCGTTCCTGCTCGCTGGTGGATACTATGTTACACATGTCCCTGCCTTCATTAGCTGGGTGAAGTACATCTCCTTTAGTCAATACACATACAAGCTGTTGCTGGGGTCCCAATACAAGCCTGGTGACACCTATACATGTGGTGGTGCCGGAGGAGTTTGTTTAGTCGGAGATTATCCTGCAATAAAAAAAGTGGGGCTTGATGACCAAGTTCTTGGTGCCGTAGCATTAGGGATTATGCTTGTGGGTTATCGCCTAATCGCTTATCTAGCTCTCATGAGGATTGGAGTGGCTAAAAGGTAGAGCGAATGTTTTCCATTTGTTTAGTTTTATGTCAGAACATTGTTGTAAGGTTGGCCATAAAATCGAAAAACCAAAGAGGATGTTTCATATGAGTTACGAAACATTTCCTCTTCACTTCAATGCATAATATCCATGTGTTTTTGCCGTTTTTCTCTTTTTTTTTCATATGAGTTAAGAATTTTCGCCAATTTAGATGCTAATTGCTTGCACACATGAAAATGGATCAAAGTTGTTTTGCTGTTTTGATTCTGAAATAGTTAGCTGTTGAACAGAATTCAAGTAATATGACCGGCTTTAGTTATTTTTTAAAGTGTTTTTTATTTAAAAATATATTTAAAGTATTTTTTACTTGAAAATATATTAAAATAAAAATTTTTTATTTTTAAAAAAATTATTTTTAACATTTTAAAAACATCAAAAAAATATTAATTTAAAATAAATTAAAAATAAATAACTTTCAAATTTTTTCAAAAATTATTTTAAAATATAAAAAATAAATATGCTATAAATACATCACTACCACGTAATCAAACTGTAAAGCGCCCCAATTATATGTATTGCATTAGGAATAGCGATTTCTTCGAGCCCATCTTTCCCAAGGGTAAAACATCAACTTTTAGATGATGGATGGGCTTTATTTGAGTTTTATATTCGAGTTCTTCAAATCACAATAAAATAAAATAAAATAAAATAAAAAGGGAGGGGCCTGGCTAGAGAAAACACGTGCATCATGCCCGTGTTGATTCCATCGGTCCAAATGGCATTATAGCTCACGAAAAGGGAAAAAAAACTATATAACAAACACTTGCCCACTTCATTCTAGCCTAGGAATGAATTATTAAAATCACTTGACATAATATGAACGAAAAAGATAAGCTGTCTGCCCGTCAGCATGCAATCAATGTCTTCTGACAACCTGCAAGAGATAATGACCTCCTAACTTGGTGGCTTGTCTAGTCATAGGTTCATAGTCCATTTACCAAAATGGGCTTCTTAAAAAAGGTCATGGAGCACAACTTAAGCACGTGATGGCATTTAGAACGAGGTTGAAATTTGAAAAACATATTATATAATTTGATCTTGACTGTTCCGAGTCAAATTGAAGCTCGGAGCTTGAAGTTAACTCACGCTTTCAATTCAATAATAAAGAAGTGTGTAGTCTCATTATATTTGCCACATAAATATTTTTTGATGGATGTGCTTACCGCTATCATGGTCAAGACGAATTAAATCCTGTTTTAATTGTGCCGTAATGCTATTTATCATATAGTGTTTTCAATAGCGTTTAGATACGCTTTAAAAGTTTAATTTTTAATGTTTTTTTATTAATTTTCATATATATTGATATCAAATATTAAAAAATATAATATTTTTTTATGAATTTCCAAATAAAAATAATTTTAAAAAATATCTCACACTATATTTGTATAACAGCTTTTACAGCCCATTAAAGGCAAAAAGTAAAGGAGAATATATTAGGTATTTATGACACTCGATTGGTTGTCTCTTATATATCCCAATAATCACGTAATCTCTGTATTCCATGATTTTGGCCAGTGGGCTGCTACGAACGCACGAGTCGCATACTTTGAATAAATTAAGGCCTTTTGATAGTATGCTCATCGAGTCTCATATTGAAGTCCTTTAAAGATTTTAATTCGACCCTTGACCTAAAAGGCTGATTTTCTTTTTTAATTTTTCTCAGCATCAAAAGAGTGAAAATTTTGCAAAATACTATGGGCTTATGTAGAGAGAATATAATATGGAACCAAAGTAGGCCATTTTTTAAAAAAAAATTAACGTGGGTGTTCAGACCAGCTTCTGCGTACCTCAATTAATTTTATAGATTCTGAAGTTAACAATCATGTAAACTTCCAGTAGTTCTGAGAGTACTTGAACTTGTGATAATTAGATAATAAACTCAAGGTTTAACCAGTTGAGCTACCTTTCAGGATTATATGATGAAGACTTTAATTTATTTATTTATTTTTGAAATATAGTGGGCTGACTGTGTCTAGGTTGCCCAAAGTCCTCGGCCAATTTTAGATAATTAAAAAAACATATAAGATTTAATATCTCGATGTAGCTATTTACTATAAAAAATTGGCGTAAAATACATACATCATTATTTATATAAACAGTAAAGTGTATGTTTTTTTTAAAAAAAATTTTTGTTCTTTCATTTTAAAGTCAAATAATAATTTTACTAATCATTCATGTTATTTTCTAACATGTATTTGGACTTTTTTCTAGTTTATTTTTATTACTATTTTTTTTTTATCTTCAAACTTGTCAAATCTATTAAGGAAACTTTCATATAATTTATTTAAAACTTGGTATAAATAAGAAATTGAGTTAATTTTTTTTTTAAATTTGACTTAGACTGAAATTTATAACAATAATAATAAAAAAAAAAACTCTCCGTCTTAAATATCTTTTTATATTCAAAATATTTTTGCTTCGATCGGCAGTTGATGGATGGAATGAGATATCGAAACGAATAATAGTATAATACAAACTCCTTTAGAATTGTGGAAACTTTTGTTGTTATCCTTTAATTTTTGACCATCCAAGTAGGCTGCACAAGCCAAACCTTTTTATTATATTTCTTTCCAATTCTTACAGTCTGTAGTCAAATTACCACTTCTATTAAAGCAACATGTTTTAAACCAATTACCACTTACCAAACAATTAAGAAGCTACTCTCGTTAACATTATTATACTATAAAATGTTTGTGCGTGAGTCAAACACTGTATCTAAATACAAGGGGTGATTATTTTCGGTATGATTCGGTTTTTATAAAAAAATAACCAAATTGAAATTAAAAAAAACCGAACCGAAACTGGTTCAAACCGACCGGTTTTGGTTCGGTTTGTTTTTAGGACAAAACCGGTTCAAACCAGTTTGACTCGGTTTTTTCGGCCTGGCTCGGTTTTTTTCCGGCTTGGCTCGGCTTTTCTCTGTGTTTTTTCGCTTTCAAGCTTATAAAACCGAAACCGAACCGGTCGGTTTTTTTAAAATTTTAATCGGTTTAATCGGGTTTTTTTTACGGTTCGGTTTTTTCAGTTATTTTTTTCCGGTTTTCTCGGTTTAATTGGTTTTTCAGTTTTTTTACTCACCCCTACTAAATACCACTAGAAAATAGCAAAATATTGACCAAATATTCTGTTAGTCTTTAAAGTTTAATTTTGTTAGAAATACAATTCTCAATAAAATAACGGATGAAAAAATATTTTATAAATCATATTATTAATGATTTCAATTTCATCAGTAATAGAATTATTGATTGG
>Ga0307518_10002008_pt1 | contig 14950 bp, 9 predicted proteins | sample 25_EM_MG_FD_203889 | JGI IMG/M metagenome (GOLD analysis project Ga0307518, IMG submission 203889) | Populus trichocarpa ectomycorrhiza microbial communities from riparian zone in the Pacific Northwest, United States - 25_EM | ecosystem: Host-associated > Plants > Roots > Unclassified | place...
AACGATCCCAATAGTTTAATAATAAGATGCACCGAGGGAGTTAAGGTTTAAAAATATATTAAAATAATAATTTTAAAAATTTTATTTATGATATAAATATGTTAAAATGATCTAAAAATATATATAAATTTTTTTTTTAAAAAAAATAAAATTTACCTAACTCCTGTTTGAAATACATACCAAACATGATCTTAATTCTTGTACCTGCAACCTTTGATTTGTGGTGTATTAATCATTATTGGATAGGGTTGTGATCATGCATTCGGCACTCCAATGTTTCATGATGAAAAAATAAAACTCACAAGCCAAAATAAAAAAGGCATATAAAGAAAGTATTTGGCAGTATGGTTGTGGTTGCTTTTTAAATAATTTTTCGTGTTGAAATGCATGCCAATGAATTTTTTTTATTTTTAAAAAATTATTTTTGACATCAGCACATCAAAACGATCTAAAACATATTAAATTTTAACAAAAAATTTTTTTTTTTTGAATTTTTTAGAAACACGATTTCAAAAACTTAATGCAGTTTTGGAAGTAAAAACATTATTAAATAGTAATTGGTATTGTGAGGTAATCATTAAAATATTTTTTAATTTTTAAAATTTTATTTTTAATATTAGTATATTAAAATATTAAAAAATACATAAAAAAATAAAAAAAATTAATTTTTTTGAAAAGCATGGCCACTCCATAATACCAAACTTAGGTCTAGTTTGTCATTGTAGTACAATGGTGTTTTTAATTTTTTTTTAACTTCAAATAAGCTTTTAAAGTGACATTTTTTGGGTCTCAACCAACCCGTTTTTTAAAATAATATTTTTGCTTATGTTAAAATTAAAAAAATATTATTTGAAACAGGCACTTCATATAGTTAACCGTGGTGCAATTTCTGTTATCGGAGAGCATAATTAAATTAATTTTAACAGTTTACAAGAGAATAAAATTCTTTTGCCCCAGCCGTATCAATGGGCTTTCCTTTTGTTAAAAAAAAAAAGGGGGGGGGTTTTCCAAAACTTGCATCTTGATAAATAAAAAAATAAAAAAATTGGAAGTAACAGAATCTGAAAAGGTGCCAGCTAAGCTAAGCATGCACCCGTTTTTGCTACATGAACTGAAGCAGAACTAGAGGCAGGACAAGTTATAAGCCTCTGCAACGAGAAACATCATTCCATATAACTACAAAGAAAAGAACGCTACAGATAACTTGTACACAGCCATGAAGCCTGAAAATCAGATCTTCAATGAATACAATGCCAAGGAGGCTGATACACGTATACCTAAAAGCCACAATCAGAATGGCACAGGTATTACTATAGATGCAATCGTGCAATTACATAACTACAAACAAATAATTTAAGCATAAACAGAAGGCCTGAAAACTCTTGCTCCATTTTTCACACTCCTCGAACAACTCAGGAGAGGAAGAAGAATCAATACAACTCCAAAGGCCGAAATGAATACACTAAATGAAGCTTGATTGACTGAATGACACAACTTGTATTCTTCACAGGAATTTGAAGAAGCTTCTTTCCTTCTGCCTCGGTTTCTTCTGTACATGAAGATGAACAGTGTGTGGGGGGCATCAACCCAGCTGAATACTGTGTCTCCTTGTATTCTCTTCATGCTTGTTCATTTCCCTTGAGAATGTTGAACTTGCAGAGAGGACATGTTGCATTCATCTTAAGCCATTTCACAATGCATGTAGCATGGAAATGATGGTTGCAAGGGAGTGCATGGAGTTCTGCTCCATCCTCATATGGGCTGAGACATATACAGCATTCCTAAAGGGTAAAAAATCAAAGAAAGAAAATGATGAAACAAAACTCCAGATCATTAGTGAAATTTCTTAAAAATCATAGTGGAAGTGAACTACAATTGGAAAAACTTGCGACTCATGTATCTTTCAAATATTTCTTGGCCGTCGCAATTTTCCACTTTTTTTCATCAAAGCATTTTTTTTTAAGACCACTCCAACCTCTCCTCTTAATCGAGGAGCAAACAAGCAAAAATATAATCTTAAATCTTATATTTTTCAAGTCCAAACCTAATACATTGATGTAACTCATAGCCAAAGAAGCTGACTAGCCTAGCATGAAAATGTAGACTTACCTAAGCCAGTCATTTGTCTCACAAAAATTAATTGAGCTACTTAATAGAACAATGGAGCTGATACACAACATCATACTAGCATCTCTCCACTCACACACATGCATTCATTCTTCTTGAGGGACATGATTTTCCACTTCTTATCAGGATATTTTGAAGAAGTAATTACTGGCTAAGAAGAGATTCCAATCTATGGTAAGACACCAAATTTAAACAATTACTCCACATTGACAGAATTATTAACCAGCAGCCGAGTTCACCACTAGTTATCTCGGTATGATCTAATATGGTGCTTGCTCACCAACATTGCACTAGCAAATAAATAGCTCAATTTTTCTTTCAATTAATTTTGCACAAATACTAGGGGTGTAAGTGCACATATATAACAGAACAACGGAGAGCAGATTGAAAAATTCCATGGCTTTCCAATAAAAACAACAGCATTTCCTTCTAAACATGGTTTATAGCAGTGCAGATCCACAGGCTTTAAGAAACTGTGAAAATTTTCATAACAGAACTTACTGCATCCTCAGGTAAAAGTATACGCTCAGTTCCCAAAAATCTGCTACTTGTTTCAACAGGAACCATTTTCCCTGCCTCAATGCCAGGCTTTTCCTCATTGCGTATCATTTGAAATTTGTATTTTGGCAGCTGAATGAGATCTGCTTCTGATGCACCTTCCTATATAGTCATTCATGCAATGAGAGCAGCAGTAAATCCTACTTGAGCAAGTGAAAATGCCAACAGCTATAAGGCTTACAAGTCAACAAATTATTTATTTAGTAAACTTAGATCTTCATACCTGCCCCGCAACAGCATAAAGAATAGCAATAATGCATGGCAAGCAGCAACAGAGAGCGATCCCAATCAAACATGCCAAAACAACACAGAAGATCGCAAAGAACACATCAAACGCGAGAAAAACCACAGCCAGCCTGCAGAAATTCAGAATTAGAGATTCTTGTGGTCTTTATTTGCATATATCATTGATGCATGCAGCTGGCACAGAGGAGATAAAAGTATGGAGATGCCCTACATCCTAATACCCGTAAGGTTTATGTGCCAAAATATCTAGCACAGAGCATGAGGGGTTGTTGGTTGCTTTGGAAAAAGATGTTCTGGTATGCTTGCAAGAAATTACTGATAGAGCATGGTTGTATTTAAAAGATGAAGAAGAAAAAGGCAGTTCAATTTTCTCATACATGGGCACATGAAGCTTTCAAAAGAGCTTGTGGTATGGTAATGCCTACCACCTTGGAAACAGAATTTCAGTACTAGATTGGTAAACTGCTTACCAGTACAAACGTGGAGCATTTTGCAAAAGGACATCGCCACCAGAGACTACCCAATAAAAGCCAACCATCCACCAAAGAAATGACACCATCGTATTCACCGATTCACATCTTTTAGTAACGCTGAGCAGATATCATTAAATTAAGAAAAAGTGCAATAAATTGATAAAAGCTTCCGGTGAAGTTACTAAGACAACATACTATGAGTGATACCACTGGAGAGACATACAAGAGTAAGTAGGAGGAAAGTCACTCAATAACAAATAGCAGGATATCACATTTTGGAGCTCACTTCAGTCCCACGTGCATAAATGCATACACAGTGAAATCACATAATTCAAAGCTTTTGTGAGCTGAGCAGAGTTGGGCACAGGCATGAGATTATAGATATTCAGAGTCCAACAGTTACATGGATGAAATACCCATACTGTTATGCTAGAGAAACCATGAAGCTCTTCACAAACATTATAACCACAAATGCTTAAAAATCAAGAAACTTGTGAACATTACTTGTTGTATTGAGAAAGTAGTTAAATAAGTATAAAAAAAAAATCCATCCCATTTTCGTGCAAAAACCACCTTCCACCATCTTAAGTTTAGTCAAAATCATCCCACACTGGATTTTATAATCCTAAAAACAACTCCTTCCTTCGAGTTTCTAAAAAAAAATCCAACTAGTTTATGTGAAAAGGCAGGTTAAGTGTGCCGGGGATGATATCATCCGGTAAAACTGTAATCCTCAACATTTTCACCAGCAAGAAACTTTCACTGGTGAACTTTTAACACTTTAGATATTGTGTTAGTCTTCTTCCAATGAAAAGAATTTGATGGAATATGAATTATCAAGGACAAGTGAGCTGAGGAACCAAGCCCAGCTGTAAAGCAGCACTGCATATCAAAAAACAAAACTAAAACCAACAACAAATGAAGTGAAAAGCATCCTCTTCATTTCATTATTATTTTACTCTCATCATTACCCCGAAAACAAATGACACAAAAACCCTACCCAAAAACCATCCTTTAAAAAAAAAAGAAGAAAAATCCCAATTAAATTGGCACAGAAACCAACAATTGCAACAAAAAAAATGGAAAAAAATATTTTTATACCTTGATCTAGGAGAAATGAAAGAAGCCCTGTCATCCTCTTCGTCACTCTCAGGAACATTCTCTTCCTCAGTTGACTGTTGCTGGCTCTCTATATCTCTCTCTCTTCGCGTATTCCTTCTCCTATACTCCAGCCACACCAAAACGACATGCACCAGACACTGCAACGCGTACCCACAGATCCATATCCTTATCGGTGTGTTCGGCCTCTCCTTCACCGTCACCAGAAGCATCGTTACCGACACCACCACGAACGCTGCGTTCCACATCATGTCTAATGACACAACCGGCTTCGAGTACCCCCAGTCGGCGCGTCTCTCATCCAGCTCACGCGCCGCTGTTTCTCTTACCAGCATGGAGGGGCCGCGTCGTCCGGTGGCTCGGCCTAGGAGGGCGGATAGGGTGGTTTGGCGGGATGTTGGGGAGGTCGGAGGGTCTTGGCGAGGGCGGAGCAGTGGCGCGTGGGGTTCATTCTCGGTTGACATTTTTGGATAAAGTTCAGTGGATGAGAGCTGTGTTGTTCTAGTTTCTTAGATAGAAAAGAAAGACATCGTAAGATAAATTTTAATTATTTGATTTATTGGAGATTAAAAGAGTGGGTTGGGTGGTCGGTGGTAGATAATAAGTTCCAAAATAAATTTTAATTTTTTTAGTTTATTCATATTAACAAATTGAATTGTTTCCTTGTTAGCTCAGTACATATTATTATTGATAAAACACTAAAAGTACGGTCTCCGCACCACTGTAATAAATCGAGACTCGATTAATAGTGGACTTCCATAGCGCAATTATTTTTTAAAAACTTTTCCCCTTGTAAGATCAAATTTAAAACAATTAATTTATTAGAAAAAATAAAAAAAAGGATCCTAAGTGAAAAAATAAAAATAAAAATTGTGGTTTTCAAACTCTTAGAAAAATATTTACTGTAGTCTTCATACTTTTTGAACTATAAATAATAAATCCTTTTAATTTTTTAGATTAAAAAATATTAATTTTAGTTCAAAATTTTATTTTTCTTGTTTTTTCAACCTCCATTAAAAATAAAAATAAAAGTCATTAAAAAAAAATTATTATTGTCAATAATTAATATTTGTATCCATGGTTTTTATTTCACGAGAAGAGTTTTAATTATTTATCTTTTCATGTTCAAAATGACTAAAAATAAATATATGAGCTTGAAAAATTTTCAATCATTTATATTATAATTTGGTATTTTTTATAATTTCAAATCTAGTTTTATTTAATTAGATTTGAAAAAAAATCCAAGATCTTTTAGTATATGTTAGCTATTTAATTGATGTTTTATTATGGTCAAATAGTTTAATTTTCCATGAAAAAAATACATGCATACTTTTACTATGTGTTTTTTTGCCATAAAAAATTTCCAATCTTATATATACTTCTAATTAAATATTTCAAGAACTGATTGGACCAGAAAATATAAAAAAATTGTTGATGATATGTAAAAACTATGCTGAAAAAATTAAAAATTAAAAATAAATTAATATATCTAACATTACAACACATATCATATATTCAGTTGTATTTAATGACTTTATTTTTCTGAATAAATTTTAAATTTTATTAGCAGGTCCATGTACAATACATATTAAAATTAAAATTAAATTAAAAAAAACTCTAAATCCCGTAATAAAATCACTTAGATCAAGACTTTTATGGTGTTTAGGAATATAACAATGATTGTTTTTTATATTTTTTTATTTAGAAAAATATTAAAATAAAATTTTTTATTTTAAAAAAATTATTTTTAATATCAATTTATTAAAATAAAAATATTAAAAAAATATTAATTTTTAAAAAAAATCAAGTATTTTTTAAAAAAATTTTAAAACGCAAAACCAAATTGAAATTGTATACTGTGGACCTGCAGAACTGATCTTCGCGCCTCTTCCTCTCCCATGCTCTGGGGTGATTTGTCTTGGTTGCAATGTGCTTTGACTTTCGGCTGGAGATGCCCTTTTCTTCTCAAGGCTTCAATTGGTGCTTCCTGCTCTGGCCGGGCTTGGGTGCTGCTGGCTTGAGGGAGTCGTTTGCGCCTCTTCCTCTGGAGAGCTGGGCTTGCTTCGGCTTGGGTCTCCTTTCGTCTGTTCAGCGATGTTGGTGGGGTTTGGTAGCGGCTTGAGGTTCTTTTTTTCTTTTTAATTGTGGCTACGCTAAATTTTTATCGATTATGGGTCTTGGCTCAGAAAAGATGGCCCCTAATCATGATTATACATTCAATGCACATTACTTAGTCCTCCTGCAACATTGGGAGAGCTGCTGCTTATTGGGTGGGATTAGACGATTTGTTTAATCTGGACAATTGCTTTGGGGGTTTCAGTTCCTGATTCCTGTCATTTGTCCTCTGAGGCATATTCGGTTGTTGTCAGGTTTGGTTTTCTTTCCTGCTGTTCTGGTTTGGTTAGCTTTTCTTACCCTTTTTTATGGACCTGTGCTTGCTATGGTGTCATTTCATGTCCTATTATATTAGGTTTTAAAATATGGCAGCTATTCGGTTGTTGTCAGGTTTGGTTTTCTTTCCTGCTGTTCTGGTTTGGTTAGCTTTTCCTACTCTTTTTATGGACCTGTGCTTGCTATGTTGTCATTTCATGTCCTATTTTACTAGGTTTTAAAATATGGCAGCTACTATTGCCCTTGGGCTCGCCATGCTTTTACGTCCTTTCTTTTGGGTTGGAGAGTGCAGATAGGCTCATTTGTGTTTCGATTTGGTTTTTTTTTTTCATGCCTCTATGCTTGCTTCCTCTTTTTGTTCATTTAGCTTTCTACCATTGTTCCTCCTGGTGCATCTTTTTGTGCAACTTTTCTTCCTTTATTATCGTTAGCTTGGTTCTGTCTTTTATTTTTTCGATGCTAATTTCTTTGAGGTTATCTTCCTAGGTTTTGGTTTTCTTTCATTGAATATGCAGGTTTGTTTTGTGTTCATAGTGTCTCATAGGAATAGTTTTCCAGTGCGCTTGCTGAGGCTTTTGTCTCCTTTGTGGATGTTCTTCTTGGCCAGGTTTTTCCTCTTTCATTGCCTTCTCTTTTTTTGCCTGATCGTGCTTCCATACTACCTGTTGCATTGGGATTCGATTGGTTGTTGAACCATGGATTATTTGTAGTGTTTAGATTGTTAACATAGGTTTGCTGGTGTGGATGAGCTGCTACTTTGAGAGCACTGGATCAATGATCAGGGTTTTTTAAGGATCCTTTTGCTTTCGAAGCAAGGTTAACTACAAATATAGATTTCTAAGGATGGATCCATGTTCTTATCATGGCTTGGCAGGGCAGAAATTCCAGTTTCCGGTCATTTAACAGGAATAAATGATAGCCACCTAAAACGTTCGGAGTGGCGCATAGAACATCGGTTAGGCGTTAGTAAGCAAGATAGAGATTAAATAAATTTGAATGTGGTGCAAAAATTGCTTTGGGGAGTGTTTTTTGAACAACCAGTTTTGGCAGCCTGGTATCTTGACTATAATGGCTGTATAAGTATGCTTTTGCTGGCCAGTTTTTGCGTCTGTGTGATTTGCTTGAAGAGGCTCTGTTGTTTTGGCGTTCTATGATGATAAGAGATTGCCTATCTAGCTTTGGATTGTAAAATTTCCCTCTCTTTTTGATTATTTGTCCAGGCTTTACCTGAATATTTGGAGCCTTTTCCGAGGGAAACTTCTCAGGAGGTCTTTTGTGCGTTTATGCTGCGTCTCTTTCCCTTTTTTTTTTTTTTTTTTTTTTTGCCTTGGTCTAATTATGCCCATGTTTGCTTGATGTTTTGGTGGCTTGATTGGCTTTTTTGTCCTCTTTTGTTTTTTTATCTTTCATGGATGGTGTGTTTTAATCCTAGGAATAGTTCCTGACATGTATTTTTTTTTGCTGCTTGCAAGTTTGGTGAGGTCTCTGGGGCCTGACTATTTTGGAACTGATTAATTGTCTTTTGCAGAGGATCATGGAACTGTCTTAGTCTTTGATCGGCCAGCTTTCTGAACTCAGTTGTGCGCTTTTTTCCCTATTGATCCACTGTTATCTTGGGCTCTTTCATTCCTAATTTATCTGAGGTACTTTTCTTTGTTTCTTTTGCACTCTTATTCTTATCGATGTTTTTTTGTTCATTTCAATGGACTTTGGCATGGCTTTATCTTTTTTCCTGTCTTTTCGAGGTTACAGTGTATTTTTATAAAACTGCCCCCACCTTTTCATATCTAAGATCGTAGGCTGATACATTGTTTTTTGGTGTTTTTTTTCCATATATTTAAACCATTTTATGGCGCTCTCAAATTCATGACATGTATAAAAGTTTTTGGGATTTTTTGCGAGTAACCTGCATTTGCAGGTTCATTGTTAAGTCATGCATAGTTCTCTGATTCCAAGGTTTTTTGAGTTAGGAGAGTATGCAGGTGTTAAGGTAAGTTAAACACCAACTCCATTACTTTCTTCCTGTATTTTTTTATATATATATATAGTTTTTGGTGAACCATTGGATTGTACCTCCGTCACATGCTTTTAACTTGGTAGCATGAAGTTTTAGGATTTCTGTGAAATATAGATTGAGAGCTTCATTTGTGTTTGATTTGTTTGTTATGGTTTGATTGCTTTATTATGTTGTAAGAAATGAATATAATGCATGCTATGGTGATATTGTTTCTTCTCTTGACCCTGTTCCAATATAATTGCTTTCCAACCGAATGAAGGTGTTCTTTTCTTTTCTGACGTGTCATCTTCTTCTTCTTTTTTTCCCGTTGAGTTCCTTCGCTTTCCCTGCTGGTTTTTTTGCCACTTGCTGAGAGAGAACATACTAACACCCTTTGATCTGCAGCTTGAGAACTTCAGCCTTCTAACACATATCCACTTAGACACTTTATTGGATGAAATAAAGAGATTTGGCCAGGACTGCTTCATTTTCCTCCGTTGCTTCATAGGCGACTGTTTTTTACAGGTTCACTTATGATTTTTTTTACCAATTCAAATGTTTTTGTTTGCTGCGCTGGCCTGAAGAAAGGTGCCTAACAGCCTGTTAACCTGAGCTTGAGATCTCATCCACTTGGTTGGGACCCCCGCCTTCTTTTCGCTGTTTTTTCTGCGTCTGTTTGTCCAAGTTTGTTTCTGCTCTTATCCTCCTGCCCATCTCTTTGGTTTTCATTATTGAGGAGCAGTAATCCAATTCTTCAGCAGCCCTTAATTTGTGTGGGAACATTAAACGCTTCCGGTCCAAAGTGTGATAAACAATGGAACTCATGTGAAGAACATTGATCATCAACCTGAGCTCAACGAGTTTTTGGTCAACACCCATTTAGTTTTAGATGTTTTTAATAAAAAAAATAAAATTAATGCACTTTAAAAAACAATTTTTATTATATTTTTAAAGACATGCCGTAAATACAAACTATAATGAAATATGCATTTATCATTTTTAGCTACATTCATTGTACTATCTTTTATGATATATGATTGTGATGGCTTCATTAAAGGAGATATCATGGTATTATGGTTGAGCTTATTGGTTACCATGAATGCTGTCATAAATTATTGTTGAGCAGTCATGTGCTGGTTGGGTATTTATTTTTTATTTTATTTTATGATAATCAAGAAATGCAATCTTAAGATTATACCAATGGCAATCTTAAGCTGCCAGACGTTAAGAAAATAGGCAAGGCTTGGACCAAGCCAGCCCACGCAGACCTAGGCTACTGTGCAAGCCCGAGTAGAATGAAAGGAGGATGTAACGCCGCAGCATTCTTCGGTTAATCGTTGGGATCTGGCATTTGTGCTGAATTCCCTCGTCCCATCGACATCATAAACACTCGGAATCTCATTTTTTTACGGTTTGGTTTTCATTGAAAAATACATTTAAACACACCTAAAGACGTGGTAATAACATATATTACCTTCAAAATTATTTTTAAACAATTAATTGACATGAAAAGTTTTTAGACCTGTAATCTCAAATCTTTCAATTTTGATAGTAAAATAACTAGTTTACTGATCCACGTTGCAAAAGTTGGGTAAAAAATAATTGAATGCAATAAAAAAAATACTCGAGGTCATTAAGAGCTATTTAATATTTGTATTAATATTGACCTAGTATGTCAATCTTGAACCTCTTGATTTGGCATCTTGTATAATTCAAATTTAAAATTAAATTGTATAAAAGTTGTATTGGTATGATCTAATTCACTTGACCGGTTTGAAAACATCTTGATCGATCGATAAAAAGAGTTTGAGGATAGAATTGAGAAAAAAACAAAATTGATATAAAAACATTTCAAGCTAACTTTTTACTTAGCCTGAGTTTTAAAGTAAACTATATGGAAGTTGTCTTGATATGACCTGTCAAGAGATAACTTGGTTGATCGGTAAAAAACATTTAAGGATGAAATTGAAAAAAATAATGATATTAAAATATTTTGATCCAACTTCTTGTTTAGCCTGAAAAATATTAAATTACTTGGAAGTTGCATTAATATAATTTACTCAAGATCATGTATTTTGCTTCAGCATGCACATAAAGAATTGATGGTGGCCAAGATAATAATAATAATAATAATTTTCTTTTAATCTAGAGACAATAGGTAACTTTATATTTAGAAGAATAAAAGGAAGAATTTGAGAAAAAAAATAAAAATTAAAATAAAAAAGAAGGGGAATGAAAAAAAAAATAGAGAGGGGGCAATTGAAAAAGAAAAGAAAAGAGAAGCTTCAATGATAATATAAAACAATGAAGCTACACACTCATTTACTAGTGTCGTGGGAAAATTTGTCACCTCAATTTTCTCCCTTTTCTTCGTGTTCCTCTTCTCTTATTTATTAATTTTTTGATCCCCGTCTTTGTCCCGCATTTCTTCTAGAAAAAAAAAAGTATAACAAATTTCATTCATTTTTTATCTTGAGACAGGGATGATTTTGAATTTTTTCTTGTAGTTGCTAACAAAATATGGTTTATTTTGTTTTATGCATGTATATTTTGGTCTTATTTATTTTTGCGTCTCAAAAGTGTTTTTGAAAAAAAATTATTTTATTTTTATTTTTTTCTTTACTTCAAATTAATATTTTTTGGTATTTTTAGATCATTTTGATACACTGATATAAAAATATTTTTTTAAAATAAAAAATATATTATTTTAATATATTTCCGAGTGAAAAGCACTTTGAAAAGCAACCGCTCATACTCCCAAACATATTCTTTATCATGTACCCGAATCAAATATAATATATAACGTGTTATAAATATATTCATGTACTAAATAGATAAATTAAAACTTGCAAAGCCTTCAAAAAAATCCAAAGATGTAAAACATGTATTCTAATAAAAAAAAACAGTCATAACATTAAATCTGATTGTTTAATAGGATTTAAATTTTATTAAATGATTTTGCATGTATAATTATACAGAAGTATTGCTCGGCTACTGACCGGTCTCCAAGACCTTGAATTAAACTCAAAATATGATTTTTTTGCTATTTTAATTATCTTCGTAGCTAATTTTGAATTTTAATTATTTTTTTACTTAGATATATATTCTTTTCTAGCTAGAGGTCAGTTTAAACCTTGAATAAATTGTTAATGTGTTGGGTTTTTTTTTCCATCAGAATATTGAATCATGAAATTTTTAGAAATGCCACAGTCTAGGATTGTATTTTTAAGGGCTGATAAACCCTGGTTTTTATTTACGTTGTATCAAAATGCTACCTTACATTAAAAAAAAAAAAAAAAAAGGGCAATGGAGAAATACTGTGGACCTAGATGCAATTTCCTATTCACCACAACAGTTCTTGCTGAGCAGCTCAAGAAAAAGGGTAAAGATTATAGGACTCCATGCAAACACTTGGTCTAGAAAATAATATAATTTCCACGCAAACGTGTGCATAACAAAAACCTAAAAGAATCGGTGAATCCACTGTACATCAAGAGATAATCTACTATTCATCATAATAGTTCCGGACTGCATCTCGGCCAACTTACTTTCATTCCTTTCAGTTCAATTTCTGTCAGTGAGCTTGGGCGAGAGGCATGTTTAATTTTTTCTCTTGGGCTTTGCTTGAATGCTGTAATTGAATGATTGCCCATGAAATGCACTACCAAGTTGGCAAGTTGTGCAGGAAGCCATTTTGTGTTGGAGGAGGTGCTGATTGAACATGTTGGCCGTGTGTCTCTGGTTTTCTGGGTTAGCCATTCCATCTTCATTGTAGGGAGGATGTCTAGGTATGGTGTGCATGTGCCAAGGTTAGGTAATGCATTATTTTCAGTTTTGATTGGTTTGCTTCTGTTTATTTTTGTTCAGTACAATGCTGCCACTCCATGTCATTTCGTTTGGGAAGGAGCTGCCATGTTTCTTATAGCCATCTTGGCTATTGCCTCGTTATTTGCTTTTCCATCATGTCAAGTTGTCTGTTTTTTTATCTTTTAAGAGAAAACCAGGTTTTTATTTGTTGCTTTGTCTCCCCGAAAAGTTCAGTTCTCTCTTGGTTTCTTTCCTACGTTGGCTTTTATTTTGGGGTTTCATTGCCTGTGAGTTTTTATTCTTGCCCTGCTATCATTTCCTCCCAGGACTCATTGTAGTGAGTTCAATTGCTTCTACCTCTGTTTTTTGTTTCTTTTTTTTTCTGAAACTCTATTGTTTATTGGTTTTGTTTGACTGTGATTCAATCATCTTGGAGCAGCTACAGCTGCTACTTGAGTTAACCTGCGTGATAACTCTTCTGACAATGATTAATTAGGTGGCTGCCTTCTTTTTTTCTGCACAGCTGCTATCGGGGTTTGCATTCTCTTCATGCAATGGCTGGAGTGTTATCTATCAATGTATATGAATGATGTCCATCCACATAAACATGTAAGCTTTATTTATGAAGAAAAAACAGTAGTTTTGAAGGTATAGCTGATAATCCATGACATTAAATCAATTTATACATTGGAATTTCAAACATAGTCTAACTATATCATGAAAGGCACATGTAGAATTTAGGTGATGAGAAGCAAACAGAGTAAATATTCTAGCAACTCATCTCTTTTGGTCCTTAGTCATGTGTTTGATTGTTAATATGCAGATCTCTTGTTAATTATAAAGTTGATCCCTTTTAAAACAATTGTGTGCAAGCCTGTGTTGGCGAAGGTGGCACAATTCTCATCTAGATGGCCTAATTCAATTGCTCCTTCAATTTTGAAAGTAACAATACTTAAATCAAAGATTTACATTTCAACTTAGCTGAGGTTAAAGATAATTACTAATCATTTTGGAACAAGTTTCATAAAAATCCAACACTTTAAAGCCAGAAATTTGTAGTAATCAGGAGAATTCATAACTTTCGTTCTTCAAAATAATGGGAATCAATATCCCAAAAACAAATTAAAATGAATGTACCTAGCCTTATTTATCCTCCTGTTCCAATTAGATAAATCTCATGTCTTCAATCATGTGTCCATGTTACCCGCAAGTTGCAGGTCATAACTTGGGCCATAGATTTGAGCATAATTCCAAAGCATTGTGTTGCATAATCTGATAGTTTATGTGTGGCATGGCCTGATACAGCTGCACCAGGGGTGAAAATTTTAGATGCTACGTCTCCTCTTTATCGATTCTAGGATGGTGGATATGTCATGCATTCTGGAACATCAATGGCAACTCCTCATGTCTCATGAATATTAGCGGCTCTTTTTAAAGAAATCCATTCCGATTGGTTGCCAGCAGCCATTAAATTTGCAATTTTCACAACTGGTATCCATATGTTAACTTTTGGCTATCTGAATTGTCTTAGCAATCTGATCACAATTACAACTTTATCTATGCAGGTTTCTCTGACTGTATTTATTCTTCAAAATCTTGATGAAGAATGAAGAAATGATCAGTCAAGTTTTCCAGTATTTCCAAGTTTTCTATAAACTGTTCACGTTACAACCCGCTGCATCGCGCCGGAAGTCGCCCAGTTACATATCTAGAAGGGATGAAATCCGGTTTCAAAGAAGTTGAATTCGTTGTCATGTCAGTTCCCTCCCTCCCTCCAAGAAAACAATTTTTTTAGGAATTTAATTGTCGAACTTAGAATGAAAAATATAGTCATGACTGTCCTTCGAACTCGTTCAGTTTTACCGAGTCTCAACTTTGATTTTAGGACATTTGAGACTTCAAATTAACGATGGTCCGCTCTGAGCTTGTTTGGTATAATAATTGCGAGTGCTTTTCAAATAACTTTTCGTGTCAAAATGTATGTTAATGATATTTTTTTATTTTTTAAAAAATATTTTTGATATCAGCACATCAAAATGATCCAAAACATATAAATCATATTAAATTTTTTAAAAAAAAATTCAAATTTTTTAAAAATACAGGTTGGAACACGTTCTCAAACATTATTATGATTAAGACCACGATCTGTGTGTAGAATGAACGTGACGTAGGCCAAGTATTTGATACTGTTATATGAGTGTGACTTAACACGGTGCGCATGGCTTTCCTCTGT
>Ga0307518_10002009_pt1 | contig 14948 bp, 11 predicted proteins | sample 25_EM_MG_FD_203889 | JGI IMG/M metagenome (GOLD analysis project Ga0307518, IMG submission 203889) | Populus trichocarpa ectomycorrhiza microbial communities from riparian zone in the Pacific Northwest, United States - 25_EM | ecosystem: Host-associated > Plants > Roots > Unclassified | place...
CCTTTTTTGTTTTTACCCCTAACTGTTTTTCCAACCATCCAGAGCCTCTGACACATCCATTTGAGGATCCAGTTATGGTCTTATATATTCATATAACATATATGATACTATGTACAGTACATAGAGGTGAGGGATAGGGCACAGGAAGGCAGAAGAGGCTCACCAGGAGGGTGGGAATATTGTAGCTCAGGTAGTGACCAAATGCGGTCATGTTTCGGGAGTAACAACACTTGTAGCGCTTATGTAAACCTACAGGAAGCAGAAAAGTGAAATCAAAACAAATGGGGATTAAGCGGAGAATGCTGGGAGGCTCACCAGATAGGGATGGGAACCTCTCTGTCTATTTCAGGATTTGAGTGGGAGTAGCGCCAAGGGAGGGTATCTCTTAGATAGGTTTCGCCCTACCAAAAAACCCCATCAAGAGACCGTGGGAACATCTTAAAACTGGTGCCTAAGGTGCTACTGTGTATGTGCGCTAGGAAGGCTTATGTAAGCCGTGCGGTCTCGCGCCCTAAATACTAGTAACGTGTGCTGGTTAATTTACAACACGCTCCCTTAAACAGCATGTGTTAGTAGGGACAGTAGAAAAATAAATGAAACAAAAGGTGTAAAAAGTCAAATGAATGTGTACTTAATGGTTCCAAATGAATGTAGTCCGTTGCTCGAGAGTTCGAGGCTTGTTGCTGCGAAGGTTTGTACGACTGCAGTGTCGTTACCGGATTTGGTAAGTCACGTGTCCGCGATGGACGCGTTGCGCGTTGTTGATCTGTTTGCACTCAGGTGCATATTTGGATGCGATAGACTTGTCATCTTCGCGGTTAACTTTTTGCAGGTCGTTCTTCAAGCTCTGAAGGCTGTATAGAAGATGTCCGATGGGCGTGGATCGTGAGGGATCGTCCGGTTCGAGTGGTAGGGGGGATTTGGGCTTGTAGAGCCCTAGGTAAGCGTTCCGCTCCTTGGACCTTCGACTAACGTTTGTAGGTGCGATTTTGAGCTGTCCGCGTCGACGTTTGGGTCCAATGACCATATAGGAACGTTGCGGGTCATCCCCGCGTGGCTGCGCGATCGGATCGCGTCCCAGGTAGGCCGTTTCGCCATTTCGCGTTGGGCTGATGTTTATCCGCTCGATCGTAGGTCTCCCACGTCGACGGATGGGTGTGTAGACCCTATGGAAAAGTTTCGAAGGGTTTCTGCGTGGTTGCACGGCGTGTGTGCGCGCGAGGTAAGCGTTTCCGCTGTTTTGCATTTGGCTGACTTTTATAGGTGCGATCTTGGTGTGACCGCGTTGACGGATGGGTCCAGCGACCCTGCTGGAGTGTTGCAAGAGGATGTCGGGTGGCTGCGCCGCGCTGGCGCGTATCTGGTGAGTCATTTCGGCTTGTTGCGTTTGGCTGACCTTTTTGTCGTTTATTCGCTTGATTTTGAGCATTTCGCGTTGCCGTTGACGCCTAGCGGGTCCGTACGGAGGTTCTGCGTGGTTGGTGGGTGGCCAGGACGACACTGGTAAGCTGTTTCCTTGGGCTTTCGACCTGTAGCATGTAAGCTGACTGCCTGCAGTTAGCAGCGCTGGTTTGACTCGTTTCGAGTCAACGCTGCCGCCGCTGGTCGTGCCGTCCACGTCACCGCTCCGTTCGTCACGGTTTCCAACCCCATCGTTGACCTTCTCGCCCTCAACGCCTGGCGCAATCGCCTCATCTCCGCTCTTGGCCTGTCCGAACGCAAACGTTCGACGTGTGGCCTTTGACATCTCGACCGGCACGTTTCGTGGTACGTACATGTTGGTACCGTCCGTGCTGACCCTTCTCCATCGTCTAAGAAGCTTGGGTGTGGCCGCTTCGCGTGTATACGGTGAGTTTTGCCGTTTCAAGCTGATTTGATGCGTTCTAACGTTTTGCTGCGCGTTTTCAGCCGTTTCGTGTCGGTTTCAACGCTCTGCACGTGCATGCGTGCGCTCGACGTGTCCGTGTGGTTCCCAAAGCCGTCCGTTGCGTCTGAGCATGACGTTGCGCTCCCAGCAGGTGGGTTTTGCGATTTCGGGGTGTTGAGACGCGTTCTGATGGTTTCCGGCGTGTTTACAGCTGTCCCCCTCTCGTTTCCACCGCTCTGCACGTCCGTGTGCATGCACGACCTATCCGCATGGTTTCCACAGGCGTTTGGCTCGTCTGAGCGCTGCCTCGTGGCTCCAATAGGTGAGTTTGGGTTTTTTGAGCGTTTTCGGGGCATTCTGACGATCTGCGGTGCGTTTGTAGTCGTTCTCGCGTCGTTTCCAATGCTTGGGACATCCATGCGTCCATTTGACGTGTCCGCAGGGTGTCTGGTGCGATCTGGCCGTTTCTCGGTCCCAGTGGGTGAGTTTGGCGCCTCTGACTCTGTTCGCTGTGTACTGACGGTTTCTGCTTTGTTTGCAGGTATCGACGCGTCATTTGCGACGCTTGGCACGTCCGAGAGCCTACTCAACGTGTCTGCGCGGTTTCCAGAGCCGTTTGGCGTGTCTGCGCGGTGCTCTGTGCCTTGACTGGGTAAGTCTGGCATTTCTGGCTCGATTGGGTGTGTGCTGACGATTCCTGGTGCGTTTACAGTGGTTATCGCGTCCGTCTCGACGCTTGGGACCTCTGTGAGTCCACTCGACGTGTCCGTCCGGCTCCCAAAGCCGTCCGTCTCGTTGACGGCGCGATTCGTGTCTCTAGTACCCAGGTACGTGCTCACACCTTCGCCGTTGCTTATACCGCCTGTTCCAGGGTTGTTCGACGCATTAGGGGCGTCCGTCTCGACACTCAGGGCGTCTCCGTGCCCAGTCGACATGTCCGCGTGGCTCCTGGCGCATTCCGTCTCGTCGATGGCACATTTCGCGTCTGCAGCACCTAGGTACGTCTCTGCACTGCCTCTACAGCTCATACTGCCCATTACAGCGCCGTTTGACGCGTTCAGGGTGTCTCTGTGGCCGCTCAACGCGTCCGCATGGCTCTCAGTGCCATCCGTCTCGTCGACGGTGCGATTCGCGGCTCGAACGCTCAGGTACGTGTCTGGCTCGTCACCATAACTTATACCAGCCCTTTTAGCTCCGTTTGACGTGGTCGGGGCGTCTCTGTGGCCGCTCGACGCGTCCGCATGGCTGCCAATGCCATCTGTCTCGTCGACGGCGCGTTTCGTGTCTCCAGTGCTCAGGTACGTGCCTGCACCGGTTCTATGGCTCACAATGACCGTTTTAGCTTCGTTTGGCGTGGTTGACGCGTCCGCTCGGGCTCTTGACTCGTCTGTCCAGCCCTCCGATTCATCCACCTGCCCTTTCGACATCTCCATTCGGCGTCCAGGGCCGTTCGTGTCGTCTGCACGAGGACTCATGCCTCCTAGGCGTATGCGTGCGATTGTCTCGCCGCTGCCTGAGTCTTCCGACTCGATTGAGACAATAGCGAGTGTCTCCGACTCGTTTGAGGTGGCGGCGAGCTTCTGGGGCATAGATCACCCACTCGAACTGTGTGTGCAGCCATATGCGGCAACACTGGCTCTCTCCCCTTTGAGCGGCTGTCTATGCCGTCTGGGTAAGTGAATTTTGGGCTTCGGGTGCCCATCCGAGCGCTGCGCGATGGCGTTTGCGCATCCGTTTGGCAGAAGTATGTATCGTGTTGACATGCGCTGATGTTTCACAGCGTTTTTAGGTCGTGTTCGCGAGGATGGTGTTGGGCCGTCGCCCGTCATCATCTCAGACGTCCTATCTGCCAAATTGGGGGCTGGCGAAGCCATTCTGTCATTCTGATTTACCTCGCGCGTGGTGCGCTGCCACTGCCCTCCGCTCTCGGCCGTCTCCTGGTCATCTCCCCTCGACATACCATCTGGCGCATTTGGTGGGTCTCCCAGGTCTTTTGGGTAGATAGTTGTAGTGTTTGTATTGGGAATACTGGGGATACCAGCTGGCGTGGTGCCACTGGGTTTTTCGTCATGGATTTTGGTCATTTCGAGCTCGTTAGACTAATAGTATAGTCGTTATCCTGATCTGTGTCGTGCGCAATGCGCGGGGCTGCGCCGGCTTTTTCGACATATTTTCCTTCGACAATTGCTGCGGTGCGCGCTGGGTCAGCGCCGTCCGACTTTGAGTGCGAGTCCTCTCGGAGAGGCTTGTCTTGGTCGCTCTGTTCTGCTGGCGGCTCGAGGGCTATGGGTACGTGGTCACCAAAAATGGTTGCGAGGTGGCTGAAGAGGGAGTGGGCGAGCTCATGGTGCATGAGTCGCGCGAGGAGTGAATCAGAGATTACTTCCAATATAATGTATTTAGCCACTGAATTAGACCAGTTCCATGCTTCGAGTTCGCGCGAATCGACTGGTTTTGGTGCTGCACCTGCAAGGTGGCTGATATAGAAAGGAAGTGGTCTGCACAGGGAAGGTCTAGCCCTGAAGGAAGGGAGAAGGAGAGCTGTAGGTAACCTCAGTAGTCTGGCAAGCTACTAATATATTAGTATATACCTGTAGGTAACTACAAGGTATCAGTAAGTAGGAATAGACAAGATATGTAGTCAGTGGTACTTACCCTCAGTAGTCTGGCAAGCTACTGAGGGACTATAGTAATAGAAACTACTGTAGTGCGATGTATGCTTATGTAAGTATGTAAACAAACCATAACAGTCTGTTTATCTCCAACAGCTGACTACACCTTCCATGGCTGCACTATCAAGGATATGTGCGCGGTAAATTTTCCAGTTTTGATTTTCTCGCACAAGTTCAGGGATTTCGAGGACCATTTCACTTGATACTTTCAAGGTAAGGGTAAATTCTGTTTTCCACAAGTCTGCTTCTTCCACTAGGCAAGAGCAGGGCTCATAACCTCTTGGAAAAAGTGTGTTGGGGGGTTGCTGGAGTGGACCCCATGCACCTACTTAGGCCATCTTACATGGCCACCCAAAGGTGAAAATCGGCCGAGTGTCATGGGCCAGCGGATGGTAGCCCACATCAGCAAAACAGCCCTCCCCTGTACAGGGCTTGGACAGAGTTGTACAGAGTCACAGATTCCACAGCAAGGTTCCTACTAATACAGAGATTCACAGACAGGTAGCTACTAATACAGAGATCCACAGAACTGTACAACTTATGGGCAAGGTAGACAACCTTGCCAATTACTAGCACTAATCACCCAAATAGTAATTAAAAGATCACGAAAATCATCATTTACTACAGAAAATACACAAAGTATTATAGACTGTTTCCCTGCCACTTGTTACCTGTCTGTGCAATGGTAATAACTGCAATCATATGGGTCATCGCAGGGGTCATTGCTGTCATGTGGGTTGTTGTCGTGCTGGTGTGAGGGGGTGTGACACATTAAAGATAGAAGAATAAGAGAAAAAAAATGCTTACTGGCAGTGGTGGCCACGTTTGCGTCAATACGCTGGAGATGCGGCTGGCTGCAGTTGTCGCTGGGGGCTGAGGGTGCTGGGCTGGTCGTCGTTGTCATTGTTGGGCAAGGTTGGGGACATCGTCATTGGGCAAGTGGCCATCATCCATCATCGGGCGAGGCTGGAGCTGGGAGTGGCTGTCGTCGTTGTCAGGAAATGCTGGGGCTGGGGGGCCACTGTCTTTGTTGTCGTTGTCAGGCAAAACTAGGGTGGAGAAAAGAAAAAAAAAAATTGAAAGACAAAAAAGCATACCTGCTAGTGCTGGTGTGCTGGCATCGATACAGTGTAGCTGGGCGTCGTCGTCATTGGGAAAAGCTGGGAATGGAGGGGGCCGTAGTCGTTGTCGCTGGGGGTGCATCAGTGGGCTGTTGCATTGATATTGGAACTTACCTGGTTGTTGTCGAGTGCAGCTGGGTGGTGCACATCATCGACTCCTTCTGGACGTTGTAGTCAGAGAGAGTCCTTCCATCCTCAAGCTGCTTCCCAGAGAAGATCAAGCGCTGCTGGTCCAGTGGAATTGTCTTGAATCTTCGCCTTGACATTGTCGATCGTGTCGGAAGACTCAACTTCAAGGGTGATCATCTTTCCCATGAGGGTCTCAGCGAAAATTTGCATTCCCCCATGGAGACACAAGACAAGACGGAGGGTCAACTCCTTCTCAATGTTGTGGTTGGAAAAGATGCAGCCATCCTCGAGCTGCTTTCTGGTGAAGATAAGACGCTGTTGGTAAGGAGTGGGATACCCTCCTTGTCCTGGATCTTTGCCTTCACGTTGTTGATGACCTCGAGCATGATCGTTTTCCCAGTGAGGGTCTTAATGAAGATTTGCATACCACCACAGAGACAGAGGACAGGGTGGAGGGTGGCCACCTTCTGGATGTTGTAGTCCGAAAGGGTACGCCCATCTTCAAGCTGTTTGCCAGCGAAGATGTCATATCCATACTTTTCCAGTCACAACTCCGGTCTTACCTTGGCCTGCCTGACCTCTCCTTAGGCATAGATGCAACTCCGGATCTAGTCCGGCCATCTCCAGCCCCATAGCTGCACTCCAGCTCAACTCCGGTCACTACATCCATCTCCGCCTCAGGACTAACCCCTGTCTTCCTACAGACAGATCCGCAGTCTAACTCCTCCGTGTCGGACCTGTACCTACCATTAGTCGCTACTCCGGTTTCAGTCTGGCCACTCCCTTAGCCTTGTCTGCAACGTAGCCCAACTCCGGCTGGTACATCCAACTCTGGCTCAGTTCCACTCCTGCTCCTGTTCCGCTTCCTCTGTCAGGTCCACCAATGTCTTAGGACATTTCCATGTCCAACTCCGGACCTTCCTCCAGCTACTCTGCCCTTCCTCTGCCTGCACACTCCCTCCGCTCGTGCACTCCCTCCGCTCTTGCACTTCCTCCGGTCCTGGACATCACTCCAGACTTAACATTAGTTAAGTCCACCTCCGACCCTTACCTGTCCTCTTCCGACCTAGTTCCCTTGTCCTTGCTTTTCCTCCATCGTCCCTGTAACTCTAGTTCCCCGTGTCTGCTCCCGCTCCAGTTTATTTTCCGTCCCTGCTTTATTTTCTTGTACCTGCTTTATTTTCCTGTCTGCTTCTGCTCCATCCCTTGTCCCGACTAAGGTGTTTACTTGTCACCGTATATACTCACCTCTAGTTGTCCTCACTATATAAACTACCGTACTCCAGCCTAGTAGTCCTTAGATCAAATCTCGACTAAGATACTCCTCCCTCTGTACTACCCATCATGCTCTCCTAATTCCACTCTGTTCCCTTGAACTCCGGCCAACTCCGGTCTCTGTCCTATCTCGTCCCCTTGGTCCTATGTCCGATCCTAGCAAGTCTCCCACTCGCACAAGGGCAAAAGCCAACTCTGTCCCAGACTCGATGCTAGACCTCTCAGGACTTATCCCACCTCTGGGATGTCCTTCATCCGGACAAACTGCACTTTACTCCGGTCCACTTTCCTGCGGTCCGGACTAACTCCGCAAAACCCGGACTTACTTCCAGTGCTCCTCTAGCACCCAGACTTCGTCCGTATGACCCGGACTTGACTCTCCACACTAAGTAGCACATACTAGTGTCTGGACTTACCTCCTCATTAGTTCCCTGCACCCCTGGACCTCCTAGTAAGATCGTTGAGGAGAACCGGTCTTGACAGAAGATGAGGCACTGCTGGTCTGTGGAAATGCTGTGTGGTACGTCAGTCTCTCACCTTCGTTTTGTTGTTGCAGAGTTGAGAGTCAGAGAGACTTAAGAAATTTTGAAGTGTTGTGATTACAAATCGGATTTGTAACCACAACACTTCAAAATCTTTCTAAGTCCCAGGTATGTACATGAACAGGCTGCGTTGACGACGATGGCCATGACAGGTAAGTACCCCCCGTTGTGCAGACACTACTGACACTCTCACCCCCAGTGTTGTCAATGGCAACGACGCACGACGCACGACACACGACAACCCCAACCTCAACGTCGATGACGGCCACCAGCACCACCCTGCACCACCCCAGCGATGACGACAATGTGCCCACCAGCTCCATACGACAGCGAAAATAATTAGCCCCTTCCGGTCCGGTTTATCGACGCCAACCCAGCAAGTGAGTTTTTTTCTTTTTCTTTTATTTTATTTTATTTACAACCACAGCGCTGCGATAACAACAACAACAACGACCAGTGCCGTATCTCCAGTGTATCAACGCCAACTCACCCAGCAAGTATTTTTTTTTCCTTTGCACCCCCACCTCCAGTGTCGCGACGACGATCGGCCCCCTTTCCTCCAGCCCCAGTGGATCAACGCCAACATGCCCACGCACCAACATGCCCAGCCAGCCCCCTGGGTTGCCCTGTGGCACATGTACTTAGCTTTTTAGTGTACTTTGTGTTGTTTAGTTTACTTAATATATATATTTTGAATCTCTTACTTTGAAACTGAGTGACTTAGTAGTAGTGGCCAAGTAATTAAATCAGACTTAAAAGCTATTTTATTGGTAGACTTGGATAGACTATAGAATGTTGGCCAGGCTATACAGATTGCATGCTGAATATGTGTATTGTTGTACAGTGTACACAAGTCTGTCCAGGCTGTACAGACTTGTACACAAGCATGGGAACTGTAGTGTCTGTAGCTGAAAAAGGCTGTTTTGCTGATGCAGGAATGATTTATTATTGATTGGTACGGATGGGCTACATACTTAGATATTATCACAGTGTACTATGGGTGGGTGTTACGACCATGTCCAACTCCGGGCCTTATCCGGCTACTCCGGACTCATCGCAGCACTGTAACTCAACTCCGGTCCTCTGTGAACCACTCCGGTCCCGGACGCACACATATCCTTCCGCTAAGTGTGACCCTTTACATTAGACTCAATCCAGTCGTTACCACACTTCCCCGTCCACCCTGTTGTACCGTGAGTTCTCCGTGCCCAGTTTATATCTTCTACCTTGTAGTATTTTCTCCGGACCTTACTTATTTTCGTCGGACCTGACCTAGTCCCAACTCTGGTTGTTTCTTGTCCGCCCTTTGGGTTGTTTACTTGTCACCGTAAATACTCGACCCTAGTCCTCCTTAGTATAAGTACCTTGTACTCCGTCCTGTACTCCTCAGTCTGAAATCAACCATAGTCATCTACTCCTGGTTCTGTCTGTCTCTGTCTCTATCTCTGTCTCCTCTTCTTGACCGGAACCTACGCAAGGGATCAACGCTCATTGTCCTTAGTCGTTGAATCCAAGCGGTCACCAACTCCAGCCGGACTAATCTCTTGTCCAGCCCTCTGCTCTCTCCCTTCGTCTGTCTTCGTCCGGACTTGACCGGACCCTCTACCGGAGTAGACCCGGACTTGACAGTATTTCAGACTCACACTTGTGTGGGTTCACTATCCCAGACCTCGTACGCAAACTAGTTTTCTATCTCTTATGACCATGACTACGCGCTCTCGCGCTCGTACCGCTGCAGCACTTGCTGAGGAAGCAGGTGCAGTAGACGACCTCCATCTCTCTGCCGCCCAACAAGCCCTGTCTAACCGCAGGCAACCTCCGGCTTCCGTTAGCCAATTCCGGAGCTTCACAGCTCAAAACCCCACAGCATCTGTGACTCCGCGTCAAGATGCTGCGTCTCAGAGCCTTCGTGGTTCTGCAGACTTAGGTCACCATGAATCTGTCTCTGGTGATCGGTTTCCCTACCATCGCGACTCCACCCTGGAGCGTCGCGAACCCGGTCGCTTCCAATGGTTCGGCCCTGAGGATGGTCCCGGAGATGATCCAGACAACCCCGGAGATAACAACAATGACGACGATGACGACGATGAATTTCTCAATGCCACGGAAGAGCTAGACCCTAGTCTGGCTGTCTTCCACAATCTCGCCGTCGCCATCAACCGCCTCTCCCGCTCCTCTCGTCGTACCAACGACTCCTCTTCCTCCCGTGCCAAGGTCCGTGAACCGGACACCTTTGATGGCACGGACCCCAAAAAACTCCGGACCTTCTTGGTCCAGTGCGAACTATGTTTCCAGGATCATGCCAAAGCTTTCCGCCAAGATAGGGCAAGGGTAACGTTCGCCCAGTCTTATCTAAAAGGCATGACGCTGGAATGGTTCGAACCGGACCTTCTCAACTCCGGTAATCCGGCCGACCGTCCATGTTGGATGGACAGCTGGGTCCACTTTGTAGCAGAACTCCAGAGTACCTTTGGTCCTCACGACCCAGTTGCTGATGCTGAGCACCAGCTCGAGCATCTCCAGATGAAAGACTCGTACCGTGTTACGCGGTACATCGTAGATTTCAACCGCCTTGCATTGCAGGTCCAGGACTATGGAGATGGTGCGCTCTGTCGCCTATTCTACTCCGGTCTCCCGGATCGCCTCAAGGACGAGATTGGTCGAGTTGGAAAACCCCTGACTCTGAATGGGCTGCAAGCCCTTTGTCAAGAGATCGACGCACACTATTGGGAGCGCAAAGACGAGATCTCTCACATGACAAAGACCCAGTCCACCTCATCCCCAACCAAGTCCTCCAACTCCGGAGGCAACTCATCCAACTCCGGCCAGGAGAAATCCAAGGCCGGTAACTCCCCCAGCTCTGCCAACTCTGGCTCATCTAAGGGGACCAGCAACCAGTCCTCCTCCGGTTCCAGACCGGACTTAACCAACAAACTTGGTAAGGACGGGAAGCTAACCGCAGACGAGTGCAAAAGGCGTCTGGAAAACAACCTCTGCATGTTCTGCGGAGGTACCGGTCATTTCGCGGACAACTGTCCAAAGAAGACCAAAAAGGCCAAAGCTCGCGCTGCGGCCATCGCTGCTGAGTCCGGTAAGACGGACTCCAACTCGGGTGCCAACTCCGAGTCAAAAAAAGAGTAAGCAGCTCCCGGCCCTCCGCACAACCGGCGAGCTGCGTTGACTCCGGAAGTGCACCCAAGGAGGCTCGCCTCAACGCGTCCGCTCTTTACGATCCTAACTCCCTTATGCCTCATGTTTTCCTTTTGTCTTACGATTTACCAGAACTCCGTGCGCTTGTGGACTCCGGTTCCACGCACTGTTTTGTAGATACCCAATATGCTCTCGGACACTCTCTCTCCACTTACTCCGTTCCTCCGATTGTACTCCGGCTCTTTGACGGTACATCAAACTTTGTAATTACTCAAGCCGTCGATTTATCAGTGCAGTTCCCCGCATCCGGTGATGTCACCCCTATGACCTTTTACCTCGCTCCGCTAGATTCTGAATGCATGATTGTCCTTGGACATAACTGGCTCACCCGCTACAATCCGTTGATTGACTGGGTACTGAGCAGTTTAACATTCCGGACCCCTGCACCAAGTTTGCTAGCGCCCCCGTCGACTCCCTCTCCGGTTCAGTCCAGTAACCCTGACTCCGGCCTCTCCGGCCAGTCTACCCCAGGCCTAGCGCCATCTGTCGACACTCCGGTTTGCACCCCTCCGCACATCTCTCTAGTCAACGCAGCCGCATTCGTGCGTGCGTGCAAGTTAGAGGGATCCACCAAATACCAACTTCAGCTGCGTCCTTCTGACACAGCAAAGGCTCGTTCTTCCTCCACCTCCACTCCGCCGGACCTGGACATTGTCCCTCCGGAGTATCGCGATTATGCGGATGTGTTCAGCAAGGCGAAAGCCTCTGAACTTCCCCCGCATCGCGACTACGATCTGAAGATCGACCTAGAAGAAGGTACCTCTCCTCCTTTGGGAACTCTCTACTCACTGTCTCCGGTTGAGCTCTCCGCTCTCCGGACGTTCATCGACGAGAATCTTAATACAGGGTTCATCCGTCCTACCGCTTCCTCCCACGCTGCTCCAGTCCTCTTCATAAAAAAGAAGGACGGCTCACTCCGCCTCTGCGTTGACTTCCGAGGTCTAAACAAAATCACCAAAAAGGATCGCTATCCACTCCCCCTCATCTCCGACCTTTTGGACTCTCCCAGCCGTGCCAAGATCTACTCCAAGATCGACCTCCGGCATGCCTACCACCTCGTCCGGATTGCTCCGGGTGATGAGTGGAAAACTGCCTTCCGTACGCGCTATGGGTCCTACGAGTGGTTAGTAATGCCCTTTGGCCTCACTAACGCCCCTGCAGCATTCCAGCGGTTTGTCAACACTATCTTTGCTGACATGCTGGATGTCTGCGTCGTCGTGTACCTCGACGACATCCTCATTTACTCCGAGGATATGGAGTCCCACCAGCAGCACGTCCGGGAAGTGCTCCGCCGTCTCCGGTTGCATGGCCTCTTTGCCAAACCGGAGAAATGTGAGTTCCACTCGGACTCGGTAGAGTACCTTGGCTATCGCCTCTCCCCTGACGGCCTGACTATGTCTCCGGACAAAATCCAGACCATCTCCGACTGGCCTGAACCACGAAAGGTAAAGGACATCCAGTCCTTCCTAGGCTTTGCCAACTTCTACCGCCGGTTTATATTCAACTACTCGGACATTGTGGTCCCTCTTACCCGGCTCACCCGGAAAGACGCTCCTTGGAACTTCTCCGAGGACTGTCGATGTTCCTTCAACGCTCTCAAGCACGCCTTCACTACTGCGCCCATCCTCACTCACTTCATTCCGGACACCCCTATCATTGTGGAAACTGACACCTCTGACTACGCTGTCGCTGGCATCTTGTCTATCACCTGTGCCGACGGAGAGATTCGTCTGGTCGCGTACTACTCCCGGACTTTGACCGCTCTGGAGTTGAACTACGACACCCACGATAAGGAACTACTTGCTATCTTCAAAGCTTTCTGGAACTGGCGCCATTACCTCGAAGGCTCCGCCTCCCCTATTGATGTCGTCATGGACCACAAAAACCTTGAGTATTTCTCCACCTCAAAAGTACTGTCCCGCCGGCAAGCCCGGTGGTCCGAATTTCTCTCCCAGTTTAATCTTGTCATTCGTTTCCGCCCCGGAAAACTCGGTGCAAAGCCGGACGCTCTCACTAGACGATGGGACGTCTACCCCAAAGAGGGGGATAGTGGCTACGCCCGGGTTAATCCCCAAAATCTTAGGCCGGTGTTCACTCAAGAACAGCTCTCTAACTCTCTTTGTGCTACTTACTTAGAGTTTCCGGTTCTCCGTGCAGTCGCGATCATGGATGTGGAAACACTCCATAGCGACATCCTCTCTGCACTACCCTCTGACCCCATCGCCCAGGTCCACCTCGCAGATCCACTGGACTCTCGCTGGTCCACCGACAAGGCTGGATTCCTTCGACTAGACGGTCGTATATACGTACCGGACTTGGATGACCTCCGTCTCCGGGTACTCCAGTATCGACACGACCACCCACTCGCTGGTCATTTTGGGCAAAACCGGATTCTAGAACTAATCCAGCGTGAGTATACTTGGCCTGGTCTCCGGACCTTCGTCAAAGACTACGTCCGGTCATGTACCTCCTGCGCTTGAGCTAAGACACCGCGCCATCGACCCTATGGGTTACTAAAACAGCTCCCTGTGCCAGAAAGACCTTGGAACTCCATATCCATGGACTTCATTGAGCAGCTCCCTGGCTCTACCGGATTCACAGCTATCCTGGTCGTAGTAGACAGACTTTCTAAGCAAGCCATATTCATTCCTACTCACGACACCATCACTAGCCCAGAACTCGCAAAGCTCTTTTTACTCCACGTGTTCTCCAAGCACGGTGTTCCCGCCCACGTCACCTCAGACCATGGTACCGAGTTCGTCTCGCACTTCTTCCGGTCACTCGGAAAGGCTCTCGACATGCGCCTCCACTTTACCTCCGGTTACCACCCGGAGGGCGATGGCCAGACTGAGCGGTCTAACCAGACACTGGAACAGTACCTCCGGATCTACTGCAACTACCAGCAGGACAACTGGGCGGACCTACTTCCACTGGCGGAGTTCGCATACAACAACACACCTAGTGCAACCACCGGAGTCTCGCCGTTCTTTGCTAACAAGGGCTACCACCCTAACATCTCGGTTTACCCAGAACGCGACATGACCTCTGCCAGGGCTCGTGACTATGCAGTCGACCTTGAGTCGCTGCATCAATACCTTCGAGAAGAAATGGCCAACACGCAACTTCGCTACCAAGGTCCGGCTGATGCCAAACGTACTCCGGCACTGGACTTCAAGGTTGGCGATCAAGTATACGTGAAAGCCAAATACTTCCGGTCCACTCGACCATCCAAAAAGCTATCAGAGAAGAACTTGGGCCCCTACACTATCATCGCGCAAGTAGGCTCCCTCTCTTTTACGCTCCGTCTTCCAGATTCCATGCGCGCCGTTCACCCTGTCTTCCATGTCTCCCAACTCGAACCGGCCATACCCAACACCATACCGGACCGGATACAGCCTCCTCTGCCACCGGTCGAAGTAGATGGTGAACCGGAGTTCGAGATCTCTGAGATCCTCGACTCCAAGGTTGACCGTCGACGCAAAACGTGCAAACTATTGTACTTGGTGCGCTGGTCCGGTTACGAAGGAACTGACGAAGAAACGTCATGGCTTCTTGCCACTGAACTTGGCAACACAACGGAACTTTTAGAAAATTATCATGTCCGGTACCCGGACAAACCCGGACCACTCGCGTCCATGTAACAATACTCTCGCTCTCCGTTTCTCTTATCTGTTTCCCCTATCTGTTTCACTCTGTAATATCACTCACTCTCAAGTCATTGAAGACCACTTTTCTTATAAACAAAAAGTAAAACTAATTTACATTCTATTTACAAGGAGTCCGGACCGGACCACTTACTCCGGCACACCGCTGCCAGGGTTCTCCTGCTCCTCTTGGAGCCCCTGTACCTCCTGTTCGACCTCCTCCGAGTCGACCTCCGCCTCGCTGTCGTCCGACTCCTCATCCTCGTCCCAAGGCGCCGTGAAGAAACGGCACTCCTCGAGAAAGGTCTCGAGGCCGGCGCTCAGGCGGTCGTTTGACCGCGATACGGATCGAGTGGAGTCCGCGATCCGGGACATCTGTCCCGTCATCGCCTCCACCGCAGCTGTGAGCCTGTCCATCCGTTCCAGGAAGGGACCGGTGTTGAAACCGGACCTCGACCCGGACGGACCCGCCACCTCCACTATCTCCT
>Ga0307518_10002011_pt1 | contig 14938 bp, 20 predicted proteins | sample 25_EM_MG_FD_203889 | JGI IMG/M metagenome (GOLD analysis project Ga0307518, IMG submission 203889) | Populus trichocarpa ectomycorrhiza microbial communities from riparian zone in the Pacific Northwest, United States - 25_EM | ecosystem: Host-associated > Plants > Roots > Unclassified | place...
AGCATGCAATCGCTAATCTACCGACTTAATGCACGTATGGTGACGAGAAGGCCCGCGCAAATGGAGTAGAACTAGGAGCACCTGCAGCGAATTCGCTTGCGTTACCAACCATCAACAGGCCAACTGCAGGAAACGCATTAGAGAAACACGGGACCGGTGGGAAGTCTGCTTGCTCACCAATGAGCCCGAATAAACCAAGTACACTGCCGAAGACTTCGACGACGAGAACCTTGACAAAGAGCCCAGGATCAGCTGCATCAGCCAGGGCCGCCGAGCTACCTGCAATGCCGACGCAGAGGCCACAGAACAGGTTGCACAGACCGACGGTGAGGCCACCGAAGAAGAGCGCGTAGCCTAAAATGAAATGTAATTGTGAAGTAAGCAGTAGGATCATGGGTCGAATACCAGTGTAGTAATTATCGCGGGTGTATAGCTGCGTATCCGGGACGCTCTGCAGCTTGGCGGAGTAAACGATACCCATAATCTACAAGTGCGGATTGGTGGTGATCTAAGAGGTCGCGTGCGATACGTACCACGCCATAGATTGCAACGACCTCGCAAAAAATGATACTTGACAAGAGTCATTAAGTGCGGTAGACACCATCCGGAGCATGTTCAATACCTAATCAGATTTTTGGTGCTGATCCTTGGTGTTCTGACACCTCCGCCCAGTATGGACGATCCGGTCAAAAAGATACCCCTGCCTATAGGTCAGAAAATCAAGGGAGATAATGCTGAAACTTACCAGGCAGCTCCCAGAACACTCAAGCCTATAGAGAGGCCAATTCCAAGGGAACCCCACACGAACGGGCTTGTCTCTTCAAGGAAGCGACCGACATTGAACGCCTCTCCTGAACCAGTGAACAGGAGGTAGAGAGCAACGACAAGGACAAGAAAAGAGGGGAGTCCAAGGGAATAGTAATACGAGTAGTAACCCATCGTGTTCAGTCGAAGACCAAGTCCGAAGAAGCTACGTAGAATTGTGACATGTCACATCGTGACGCTCGTGACGTATTGTCACATTCGGCAAAAATTTCCAACTATCGCATTGCAAGTCAAGTCAACTCCCCACCCCAAGTAATACTCATGGCATTCAGAGGTGCACGCGGCGGCGGCGGCGGCGGCGGCAGAGGTGGTTCTGTTCGAGGTGCTGCAGGAGGACGGGGAGCACCAAGGGGCGGAGGTAGAGGAGGTATGCCATCTCGTGGAGGCCGGGGCGGAGGTCGCGGTGCTCCTCGAGGTGGTCGTGGGGCGAAACCTAGTCGTGGTGGGGCAAGGGCTAGGGGGGGTGCAAAGGTCGTTCTCGAGCCGCACAGACATCCAGGTGTATTCATCGCGAAGAGCAAAGATCACTTACTCGTAACCAAAAACCTCGTTCCCGGAGAGAGCGTCTATGGAGAGAAGCGGATCACGATTGAAGGTGGAGTGGACGACACAAAAGTCGAATATCGGGTATGGAATCCTTTCCGGAGTAAGCTGGCGGCAGGTGTTTTGGGTGGTATGGATGACATTTTCATCGCACCGGGAAAAAAAGTGTTGTACCTGGGTGCCGCTAGCGGCACCAGTGTAAGTCACGTCGCGGATATCGTCGGTCCTGTAAGTCTCCTTTGTTTGCGAGAGTGGCGTATTGACAGATTCTTGATGTTGCAGGAGGGGGTCGTGTACGCTGTTGAATTCTCGCCTCGCTCTGGTCGAGACCTGATCAACATGGCAAAAAAACGGACGAACGTCATCCGTACGTTTACGAGGGTGTTGCTGGAAGAAGTCTTCTTATGTGCTGCGTTTCAGCTATCATCGAGGACGCTCGTCTACCCAACAAATATCGCATGCTGATCACAACTGTCGATGTGATATTCGCAGACGTGGCCCAGCCAGACCAGGCCCGTATCGTCGTCCATAACGCACAATACTTTCTCAAGGACGGCGGTCACGTCGTAATATCAATAAAAGCTAGCTGTATCGATAGCACGGTAGCTCCCTCAGCCGTCTTTGTACAGGAAGTACAGAGACTGCGGGAAGGCAAGCTCAAACCTATCGCACAAATCACCCTTGAACCGTATGAGCGCGACCATGCTATGGTCACGGGTGAGCGGCACAATTGTTATCCATCCAACTTATCTAACCGTTACCATAGCACAATACCAGCGACATCTATAGTACTTTACTAAACAGTTCCTTTTGCACGGTCTCTAGCATCGTTACAAAAAAAACGTCGATAAGAACACCTCTGATGCTTTCTGTGACGCTGTGTTACCTATCGCATCATGACTGCTACTCAGTTAGAGGGGGGACAAAGGTTGAAATATGCTCTTGTCTACTATGTATTGCAAGTGTGCAATCAGCTTGATATGTATGCTTCAAAACCGATCTTTTCACTTGACAATCCCGCCCCTCTAAATAGCTAGATGCATTGAAAGTGCAAAGGCGAGTGCCCGTAGTTATTTGTTTGCAATGACACCAAAAGTACTGCAGTATGTGAAAATGCGAAGGAGTGTGCAAGATTACCGGTTCCAAATTGTGATGAATTGAAGACTATGCAAAAAGCGAGTGTGGTATCCTGTGCATCACAATGCCAGTTCAGAGGGCAACAAATGAAACAGCCAAAACATGAATGGTATTATGGTGTAGGTAATAGCAAAAGAGAGCAAAGATTGAAGGCATGGAGGCATGCATTTAATCGTAAATGGAATGTAGGGGGGACGGACAAGGAGGATCAAATCTGCCGGGCTAGAGATCCGCACCTACAGCATCCACCACGTATAGTACCTGTTGTGGTCTGACGAACAGGCCTCGTGACTCCGAGGTTGACATGTCTGATCCTGCGGGTGATGAACTTCTCAGTCTTTTCGAACGATCCATGCCACTGAACAGTTGATCGCCCTCCCTCTTCAGATTGCCAGAGCTATAGGAGGTCATAAGGCCATTGACACCATCCAGTCGTCGCTTGGCCCCCTCCCTGCCTCGTCCATGGTTGGTATCACCAAACTCCCACTCCGAGCCAGATCCACCGATATCGAAGTACCGCACGCCACCCCATGTTCCGTCGCACCAGGCTCGACCGTCGCATAAATCTCCGACCCATGCATCTCCCGAGCCCATAGGCACCTCCACGCCGACCCAAGGTCCACGTTCCCCAAGGATCTCCCCAATATAACGCGCAAATGCACGGAATCGTCTGCGCTTAGATGAAATAATACATGGAATACCGATCTCCAGGGATGCACCAGGTGGCGAAAGTGGCGCAACGTTCTCTGAGGTGAGGGGTTGTGTAGGCGGATCAGAAGTTGGGGTAGCAGGCGTGTAAGTAGCAGTGATCGTGTCGGAACTGCCGCGTCGGGCCAGTACAATATCCGACGTTGGGAGGGTGTCGTCTCCATTTGTAATCTGGTCACGTTCCTCTGGTGGTGGGGTCATGTCGTCGACATCCTCTGTAACACCAGTTTTCGCTGGGGTGCAGGAATCTTGTTGCTCCGCATCGCCTGGCGCTCGGTTCTCCTTATTCTTGTTTCTTGCCTTGTTTTTGTCCCCTTTGTCATTTTCCAGTTGTTTCGATTCCAACCGCGGTGAGATCTTGGATGATCCTTGATCGGAAGTTGTTCTGCTCATCGACTTGCCTTTGAGTGGTGTCGCCCTGGCCACTGGTGTGGTAGCGCCGGCAGGAGGCAGCCGTCTTGGGGTAGAGTGTGGGCTAATCTTGGCTACATCTTTTTCCGCCACAGTCGGCGGGCGACGTACAGACGGACGCGTTGTGGTTGAGTTAACAGATACACCTGATGAGACACGTTGCCTTTCGCGCTCCCGGACATTCTGTGCATGGCTGGCTGCCCGTGAGGATGTACCCACTGTGCGCACAGATACAGTCGATACAGTCGACCCAGTAGACACCTTACGCGAGCGTGCCCCAGATGTTGACCCACCAGAGCCGCCTGATCCAGTGGATGTCGGTGTGAGGATTTCGGACTGTGCTGTAAGGAAGGTTGACGTTTCGCTCGCTGTTGACAAAGTCGAGGATGGGCGAGAGGTCCCGGGGATCTTTAGTGTGGATAGCCCGGGATGGTTATAACGGGATGTACTCGAAGCTTGCGTACCACCCGGGGGACGCACGCGTGTCCGACTGTGAACGGAAGGAGCAAGCGACTTGCGCGTCGAAGTGCTGGTGGTGGACCGCATCGACGCCGTGCTAGTCGTGACAATCTTACTTAAATGGGGCCGGCCACTGTGGCTTGGGATAGGAGCGTGCGTTGGTGTTGACCCGTCACGAACACTATGTGCGCGCGCGACATCCGGGGGTTCGGCAATTGCATCAGTGTTGGTCAGTGTCGATGCCGAGGAACTCTTCCGGTGTGCTCGTGCTCGTGCCTTCTCCGTGGCACTTGAGCGCATGCTCCTGACACTCGCCCCATCGTCCGGAGTCAGCTTGGAGTCGGGTCGTTCTCCATCCGTATCCAACTGCGCCCGCACGTGGGCTGCGACGTTGGCACGAGTGAGGGACCCAGTTGGTGTGGGGGTGCTTTGGTTCCGTATACGTGTAGGTGCGCCAGTATTGCGAGATATAGATCGAATAGAAGCGGCGTCGCCCCTTGCACGAGAACTAGCACCCGAGCCAACTATTTCTCGACCACCAGTACCAATGGATTTAGATAACACGCTGGCGCGAAGGGAGTGCACAGAAAGCGTGTCGGAATCTGCATCTGCACGGATGAGGGATGGGCGGAGGGCTCGTGAGATATGCGTGGAATGGTGCGAACGGAGGGTTCCCCCGTGCGAGTGGGACGGGGGAGAGAGAAGATCCTCGGCACCAATTTCGACCTCTGTAGAAAATGTTCCGGTGGTTAATCCAACGCACATGAATGATTTAGGGGTTAATCAACGTAAATTGGTTCATACCTTGAGAAATTTCTTTTAAACTCCAACTTTCGAGGCCATCGAACCCTCCCTCGCTCCTGATACCCATCCAACGCTTGCGAATGTACTTCAACAAGTCCACTCGGGCATCCTCCACAAGTGTTCGGATTGGGGAATTTGACGGGAGGAGCGTCGAAGTAGCGGATGTCGGGTGGGGTCGTAGAAGGATAGACGATACTATAGTCTAGGGCGGACATGAGGGAGGCTGAAAAAAAGGACGGATGTGACACACCTGATACACAATTCCTGCGTATTTTTCACTCATGCCTCTTTTTAGGGACTCCATGACCCATGCCACTCTTTCCGAATCTCCAAAGCCAACACCATCGCCTTCGAGAAGAGTAACCCACTCAGTGTCCTCGAAACATGTTTCGCACTCGCGTACTATACATTCATCTATGGCCTTCCTCGCAGTTGAGACCATCTCACGCACGATGTCCGCCCAAGCGTCGATTGCACTGTCGAGTTTGCGAAGGGCGTGTTGTGCAGCAAAGAGTAATGGAAACACATTAGCTGGGGTGGTGCGTTTTGCAAGCCCCTTGAGCACGGAATCACGGGTCTTTTGCGGGAGAGCAGCAAATTCTGATGTACACCATCCCTCACCAAAGAGTCCGACGAGGGCTCTGCGGGCACCCCTGTCGAGATACTTGTTCTGTACATCATCGGCGACAGAGAACTCGAGCACTCTGGGAACTCGTCTTGCGCACTGGCGACAGCGACAACCACCTGTGCCCCACCGTGCACCGGTGATGCCCTCGTACGCGTTGAATTCTAGAAACGCGTGGAAGAGGCCATGCAGCATTTCATACACGATGCGTGACTGAATCTCTGTGGTGAGAGCGGGGAGTGAAAGATAAAGAGAGGCACGGAGGATTGCGAATGCAGTGTCGAGATCGTAAGTACGATGGGAGAAGTGTAGAGTGCCGGTGTAAATGTAGCCGAGGGTGAAGTGGAGTGAGGCAGGAGTGAAGGGAGGAGAAGGGAGATTGATCGTGAACGGTTCGCCAGTGGTTGACGTGAATACTCCTCCTGGAGTTTTGGTGCCTTGGGACTGACCCCAAGTAAGCAGTTGGGCTTTGAAATAAGGAGATCTAGAGGCGAGGATGAATCTGTGAGTGGAGAAGACGGCAGTGGTGTGTTCTGGGTTTGAGGAGGAGAAATTACCACTGAGAGAGATGCGAATATCTGAATAGAGACGGGAACGCCACATGTAGACGAGATCCTTTCTGAGTTTGTCGACGCGGTTTTCTTCGTTGGTGAGGAGGTGCCGAGATTCGGAAGTATCGAAAAGGAACTCAAAGGCTTCGCCGATACCAGCACCGGTATAGAGGTATTCGAGCTCATTGGAAAAGAGAGCGGGGTTGCTGATTGCCGGGATGCGAAGGATGGGACCACCTGAAGTGGAAGGGGTGGGAGATGAAGAGTGGAATGGAGAAGGCGAGGACGAGGGCGAGGGCGAGGGCGAGTTACGCTGGAGGTCCAAAGTAAGATTGAGAGAGACGGAGGATTGTGCAGGGACTGGCGAAGGCGAAGGTGCATAGGGCGTCGGAGATGGGAAGGGCGGCGGGCGGAAGGAGAAGTATCTCGCCTGGAACGACGGAGGCGCGCGTGCATAGACGATTGCTGGAGGAAATTGAACAGACGCAGCGACGATCGGAGGGTGCACGCACCTTTGTGGCCCCAAATCTCCTCGAAGGCGTCGTCGTCTTCGTCGGGATGGATGGCCCAGACGACATCTGGAAAGAGATCCTTCACATTGCGAAAGAGCTGGACGAGGTCGTGCTGCCACTGCTCTGTGGATATGCGCGATGCCTCTGGGATTCCGGGTGGGGGCTGCAGAGACGCATCCGCCATCGTGGACGACGACGACAACAACGGCGACGAAAACACGAGAGGCTGTAAAACACGTGGTGTCGGGTTAGGGTTATTATGTAATACGCCGTGTCCCACCTCGTCTTGAGCGACCATTTGTCGGGCCATTGCATGTTTGCCCGCTAAACATGCCCTTCGAACGATATCTTTGTCACGATGCAAACGACAGCGACAGCGTCGTCGTTGCCCACGATGCTCAGTACTACGACTCAGGAGCCCGTTTTCACAACACCTCTTCCTGCTACCCCGACACCCATGCCCATTTGAGTGACCCATCTGGCCACCATCATTCCCACTACTCAAATGCAGTCCAGTTCCAGATCCCTCACTTCATGCTCAATGGCCCCCCCATCCTTGCCCCAGGTGGTGGTGCCGAAGTGCTCCCTGCAGGCCTTCTAGATAGCCCCGACTCACTGGCCTCATCATGGTTCGCCAACAGCGGCTTTGCACCGTGAGCACCCACCTTTTCCCCTTGTCTAGTATCTCGCTGGCCACTCATCCGTATCCGTAGATTTCACAATGTATCTAGACACCATCCCTCAAGCGCTGGTTCCTTAGATGATTCTGCTCCTTCAGCAGCCTCCCTGAATGCCTTTGATGTCGAGGCCTACTCTGGAAGCAACCAAGCGTCGACGACTTCTCCTTCAACCTTGGCTGCTTTTACATCTCCTAGCGTAGATACACATGACAATTTAGCGTTACCCTCTCCTCCAACAGCCTACGCAAATCGCAGTCAATCCACCCATACCCAGCTTGCCCAGCCTTTCCTATCTCTCTCTCATTCCTTTCAGCAGCTTTCCTCTCACAGCACTGGCCCACTTCCTCTTGCCGCCCCCTCTACTTTCGGCCTTCCCGTGTATTCGACCTCGGGATTCGATCTCATGACCATCCTTTCACGCGTTGCGAGTCGTTCGAACCCAACCATTTGCCTTGGTGCCGTGGACCATTCTTGCGCTTTTTCCATTGCTGATGTCCGACGACATGATTCACCCATCGTCTACGCCTCATCATCCTTTTACCGTCTGACGGGCTATAGCGAACACGAGGTCATCGGGCGAAACTGCCGCTTCCTCCAATCTCCAACAGGTCACGTCGCTAGGGGTGAGGCACGTATGCCCACATCATCTGATGCGATTGCCCATATGCGCAAGGCATTGGCCTCTGGAAAGGAGTGTCAGGCGAAAATCCTCAACTATAAAAAAGGCGGGACGCCCTTTTTCAATTTCGTCACCGTTATCCCTCTCCGCGGTGGTGTTCATGGAACACCCGAAGAGGGTGATGAGATCGTATACCATGTTGGATTCCAGGTTGACCTTTCCGAACAACCAGGTCGTATCATTGACAAGCTTCGTGAGGGGTCTTATTGCACGTCCTATAGTAACTGGACATCCTTGAGCATTCCTGAGTCACTTAGTGCACCTCCACAAATCACCGCAACAGCCGCAGCCTCACTCTTGTTACCTCCGCGCGCATCAAAGACTGCCCATCTCATGAGCGGCGCGGTTTCCAAGAATCTACGCAACCTTATCGCCGACACCACTTTCACGGATGCCGTGCACATCTCAACGTCGACCAATATTTCTGGGACTGTTGCTCCAGATCCCGACGGTACTACGGCATCACTCACATCTTTGTCTGCATCAAACTCAGGAAATCCTCTTTCCATCGCTGCCCCTTCTTCGTCTTCCACTGTAATTGCCATTTCATCAGGTATTCCGCCTTCACCTACCGCATCCATTTCTCCTGCGCTTTCGCTTCTTCTGCTCGAGCTACTTCCCGACTTTCTGCTCGTCCTCTCTCTCAAAGGTTCGTTCCTTTATGTCGCGCCATCTGTCCGCCTCGTCCTTGGCTACGAACCACATGAACTTGTGGGCCGTAGCATTTCTGACGTATGCCACCCCGCTGACCTGGTTCCACTCATGAGGGAATTGAAAGAAGGTAGTGTTGGCACAGGTAGTGTCTATTCGGGCTCAGGAAGCGGAAATGTGTATTCGCCTAGTGCATCAGGCTTAGCAGGTGACAGCGCTCACCCACCAGGAGTCCCCAAACCCGTTGATCTCCTGTTCCGTGCTGCTCCCAAAACGCCAGCCCATCCCATCCCTCCCGTCTCGTCTCCTGCACCCCCCACCTCATCTCCGTTGGCGTCCGGCTCCACCACTGGCCACACATCTTCAGATTCTCTGCCAGTGTCTGGAACTACTGAGGGTGACGATGTGTCACGTCCGTATATCTGGCTTGAGTGTCGTGGCCGACTTCATGTCGAACCTGGAAAAGGCCGGAAGGCGATTATACTTTCTGGGCGTGCACGGTGGATGCCTGCTGTGCGGTGGAGTACCGTCACACGCGCAGGCGGCGTTGGCGTTGGGATTACTGCCCCAAACTCAACACCTCAAGGCCAGGGGCCAAAAACAGGTGCGGCAGATTCTCGCACTGCACTGTCGTGCAATAACTAAATTGTCTGTAGTAAGTCCACAGGAGGAATCATTGGAATTTTGGGCCCTTCTTGCCCCCGCGGGTACTTTCCTCGTCGCATCAGCCGGCGTCCGAGATGTACTTGGTTGGAGCGTTGGTGAGGTCATTGGACGTTCGCTCTGGGGAATGGTTATGGATGGCGTGCAAACGGGTGCCACACTTCGAGCACGGGTCGAAAAGGAGTTGTTGCGTTTGCCAGAAGGAGAGGTACGTGTATTTCCAGCATCTTTTTCTTTTTTATACTCAACAAAACGTGCTGTTTTCTTCCAATAATGCTCTGCCCTCTGTTCGCTTTTCCTCGTCTCAGACCGCGGAAACAGATGACCCTCCACTCACCATCCTTACTTCGACACTTGTTCATCGTGATACCCGTGCTGTGCCCGTGCGCGTAATATTCTATCGCACGCCACGCACACATACCCACGCACCGATGGGCGGGCTCGCAAATCCACGAGGCAACCCGCTTTGCCCTCTGGTTTGTCAAGTGTCTGTACTCCCACCCAACACGTTCACAGGGGTGGTTTCGTCAGTGGCAAGCCCGTCATCAGGGGAGGCCAGTTCGTCTGTCGATTCCGGTAATGATCCTAGTTCAGCAAATACATGGCCCACACGTCCAGGTGATGCAACACTGTTTGAAGAACTGGATACTTCACGAGGATCCAGCTGGCAGTACGAATTGCAGCAGCTCAAGTTCGCCAACCAGAGGTTGCATGAAGAGCTTGATGCACTTGAAGCCAGTGGTTCTGGCACTGACGGTTCGGAGATAACTGTGGGTAATGGTGGAGGTAATGGATCAGGAGTTGTCCCTCCTCCCTTATCTAGCGACATCCCTATCCCTGCAATCCCCGCGACTGCTAGCCGATCACATGGTCAGCCGCCTTACCAGTCGCTGCTTCCTTCGTTGGCTACTACGCCGCATCCCCGCGATGCAGCACGTAGTCAAGTTTACTGTATGCATTCCCAGACGAATCCACACGAACTGTTCTCTGCGGACTGGTCTTCGCTCCTAGGTGCGCAGGGCATATCCAATCCCCTGAAGCGCACTTGGAATTCAGATGACAGAGCTACGTAGCTGATGACCGAAGGGGGATGACGGGCGAACAAGGCATGACCGCTATACACGACAGGTCATCATATACACGAATTAATTCTGACCTTACGTCCGCTTTCACCTTATACCTGCTTGCTCGGAGATGGACTTGCTACTGCCTGCACATTATCTCTTGTACTAGTTTAATTCTGTATTAGCATATTCTGTCGGTTGCTTTCCGTTGCTGTGCTTTCTTGATATCCTTGCATCTTTGCCTGAACACTTTGAGTGATATACATATACATCCCCTGATAACGTGTTTCCTTCGGAGGCTCCGTAGCCAACTTTGTTAACGAGGATTTCACGGAGTCCTTGTAGTGCGTCACCTAGATCTATCCCAACGAGTTCCCCTATTAGCTCCCCAGTGCATGCAAATTGGGTCATATTTTCTATTCCTTCCAGTAGTCGATACTGCTGACATTTTGAAGAATGTTGCCAGCCTATACTTGAGGACATCTCTTGTGTCCACGTTTGCAAACATGTATAGAACTAGAGCCCTCTGCCTCACGAGACTAACCGTACTGCTACAAAGGCTACAGCTTACAAAGGGTTGAACGCCACTCTTGAAAGGTCTAGAACAACTTGACCTGTAAATTTTAACTTGTAAGTTCACTCGTGCATGTAAACCTTGATGGTCTCCTTTATGATATCTGCCGCTACAGAATGTAGAATATCAGTACTTGTTTTGAATGTGTGACACCTTGTCTTACCTTGCATTCCGATGACATATGCAGTTGCTGTGGACGAAATCAGTAAACAGGGCACCTAGGTTGGAACACCAAAACACACTCATTGTATGAGCTGCAATATGCAGGGGGATGATGGAAAGATCAGCAACCCGGATATTCGACGTGCCATACACCTAGAAAATGCTCAGATCGCAGTACAGCAAACGAGCTCGTGATTGATCGGGTACCTTAAGTTCAGTGTCCACAACTCCACCCTTTTCCTTTGGTAGCATGGAAAGTGTTCCAATGGTGTCTGTGTGCAAAGTGAGGTGCGATTGAGTCAATTTCATACAACCGCGTCTTACGGAAAGTGGTGCCACAAAAGGATTTGATGAAATCTAGGAAGCGCCATGCTTAGATGATTTAATGATGCAGAAATGCGATGATTCTTACCGCCGATCTGCTCATCAGTCACAACGTCGGGGCCAGGGTTGACTTCTTTCAAAGGAGATGCTGTTCAACATAAAAATTACTTCACACGAACAAGAACTGTAACCCACGACCCACCTAAGACCTCCCGAAGGGGGGAAGTACACGCGACTTTGCGAGCAAACTTGACGAGTTCAACAAAGACCTGCAGGTCTGTCAACAGATTAGCAAAGAGTTCTGTGTCATGGACTCTGTAATAATTACCAATCTCTTCTTTGAACACGCGAGGATCAGTTTTCAAGAGGGTAGCCGGGTCAGAAGATGTCACATGCTATGATGGGCTAAATTCGAGAATTCTTTTCTGTTAAAAAAGGGCGCAAAGCTTACAATGGAGCCCCGAGAGAAGGGATGGTTGATGGCCACGCAAATCGTAAAATACTTCTTCCCCTTTTCCGGAGGGTCTGAAATAACACATCAACCCTCCGAAACGAAAATTAAAACGTAACATACTCGGAAAGCTGAGGAAGCCGGGGTACAGCATAACCTCACAATGAGCTGCTCTGTCTTCTGTCCGTTCCATACGATTCAGTTGGACTTCATACTGTTCCTTGAGTCCGGGAGGGTACATCACCCTTTCCTCAAATTTCTTCCTGGCTGCATTGATGATATCGTCACCACGTTCGGAGATGGCCTGCAATGGAACGAAGGCAAGCCCGCTGATACCAAGGGTGAATGCACCTGCACGAGGATGCGCACTACAAGGTTGCTAACTATGTGGAGAACATTTTCAGGTCATCTACACAACTCACCTCAGTTTTTCTAAATGTTCCTTGTAAATTTGTGGGTCTCGCAGTATGTGGAGGGCAAGATCATCCGCATCTGGGGAAAGCTCTGCGGGACGAATCAGATTAGAGAGGTATTCAACAAAATGACGCTGACCATAGGTGAGACAGGAGTACAAGTGTTCTTGAAGGTTTTCTCCGACAGCAGGAAGGTTTAGATGAACATTCACGCCGGCCGCCTCCAGCAAGGATTTGTTCCCTATGCCAGATAACTCAAGGATCTGAGGAGACTTCAAAGCTCTGCATATATATCAACTGCATGTTTCCCACTAATGATGGAGGATACACTTGCAACGTACCCGGCGCAAAGTACGACCTCCATGGTGACATTGACTACATAGGTTTGTTCTGCGTGTACAAATTCGACACCTGTGGCAGCTAAAAGTCCCCCTTGTGTTACCTTCGTGAGCAGCCTGTTCACCGAAGCGGAAGTTAGTACTTTGAGGTTTTCGCGTGCAGCACATGGAAGATAAAATGCCTGAAATGGCTTCAGGATGATCAACATATCAAAAATCAGCCACTCACCGTGGTTGCGTAGCTCCGAGTGTATGTCGATGGATCAACGGTCTTTGCACAGAATAAAGCACCTTTTGGCTGCAGCGTTCTCTGTGAGGATGAGATTTTGCCATAGGTGTGAAAACCTACATCGCCATCATACTGTATGACAAATAGACATCAGGAACGGTGGTACGAGTTGAGTTTCAGAAGAAATCTCACAGGTTTGGGGGCACGGGGGATACCCAGCTCTAGCCAGGCCTGAAAGCAAGACGTGAATAAATAAAATACCTACTAGAGGAGCAGTGCATGATGACTTACCTCGAATGCTTTAATCTCCGGTTCTGTGATTGTGGCGGGATGACAAAGCTTGATTGGACCTGATGCAAGGTGAGAACCACGATGTGCCTTATCGGCACACCTTACCATCTCTTCCCAGCTGAGATTTGAGGTCGGAAACGTTCAAGTGATGGGTGGCTGTCGGATCATCCAGTGGTTGGTAACTTGAGGAAGAAAATTAGCAGTGGCAGGGACGTCCGTCGATAGAAACGAACCCCTCCAGCTTGCGCAGATTTTTCTGAAATGTTTCCCAGTTCCATCCTTTGTTTCCGAGCCTTTCCCAATCTGTGTGGTGATCATAATCACTTGCTCTGAAATAAACCAGGGTCTGTCTCACCATTGACCTCTTCAGCAGGTGGTTTTGTCCAGCAAAGGAAGTTGATGGCGGAGCTTCCACCAAGTACCTTCCCTCTATTCCATCGTGGTAAGTGCATAATCAGAAATGGGTCTCGGTTCTCACCTCGTCCAGACATATTCCCTCCCATTAGAGAAGTCTTGTGCAGTCTGCTCTCGCAGTTAGTGAAGTAGATTTCCATACCCATGTGAATCCAGACCGTTTTGATGGCCCAATCATACTCAGGCTGACCGAAATGATGCCCATACTGGGCTGGAAGGACTAGAAGTAAGGTGAGATTCGCCTGGGGTAATTCTACTACTCCGTTTAACGCACGTAGCTTAGGATCATCAAACTGGTCAGATCCTGCTTCTAGTACAAGGACAGATATGTTGGGGTCTTCGCTGAGACGGGATGCCAAACAAAGACCAGCCGTCTGTAGATTATATTATGTCAATATACCGCAGTATTCCCGGCTGGAAGCAATGGGAAGGACTGCATACACCACCTCCTGCGATCGCCACTGATCAGTCAGTTGCATCTCAGAATATGAGCTTAGGGACGAACCGACGATGACGAAGTCAAACGGACGGCTAAGCACCTCCTGAATCTTTGCAGTGGTTCTCTGAGGCATTATGACGGGGAACAGTCAGAATTCAGGTCCATCGTAGGACCGCGCTCCCATTTATGTGATACGGAAGTTCAAAGGCGTCCATCAGATGTGTCAGTGAACTGCTCTGAGTAAGCATATTGTATGTAATGTGGGTTCGTCACCGTGGGTGCGGGTAGATGCGGGTAGACAGATCATCCATTCAATTTACCTAGTGGAGTAATGTTAGTACCCTGTTGGTGGGGTTGAACTGCTCAGGAGTAATCTGTACGAATGTTTGCTGCTCCGAGGCTCATCGCCGCTACCTTTTCCGATGCTGACCATGCACTAAATCTCTCTTGATCCACACCATCTCTCACTTTCTTGCAGTCTCAATCATGAAATGATGCTTTGCATGTGCATATGTCCTGGAGACCCTTTCCGACCTATGGACCCACCAGGCAATTCTCAACATCGGCTCTGAAAAAGGGTTTATGGCGAAGTAGAGCAGCGAGGTTTCTGTGACGTTCGATGGTACAGGGCCAGTCGCAGTGGGACAGAAACATGTCTGGGGATAGCTGTGAGGCGATTGGCGTGGAGAGGAGCAAAGAGGTGGATGACGGACCAGGGATAACCGCCGGACGTTATAATGCTGGTATATGCTTCTCATGGGGACCGTGGTCGTATGGCATAGTACATTCGTGGACCATGACCCGTTCACTGAACACAGGAGTCAAGGTGTAACCATATGCGTGGGGTGGGTGTAAGGATCTCATGCTTATTCAGCGGATACCCAGTTCCGATTACCCAATTCGTATTACTACTCTTTGACATTGATTGACAAGCTCTTGTCGTTCTCTTGTTACTTTTAGTTTCCCTTCCCACACCACTTTCTTTGCTTGC
>Ga0307518_10002012_pt1 | contig 14937 bp, 3 predicted proteins | sample 25_EM_MG_FD_203889 | JGI IMG/M metagenome (GOLD analysis project Ga0307518, IMG submission 203889) | Populus trichocarpa ectomycorrhiza microbial communities from riparian zone in the Pacific Northwest, United States - 25_EM | ecosystem: Host-associated > Plants > Roots > Unclassified | place...
CTGCATCAATTTTAGGGAAAAAACTTTGAATTGACATACAACGGTGTGTAGTGTTTACAAAACTATTTAAGACTTAAACTAGTCAGCCTTTTCCATTTGAATGGCCTTCAAATTGGCATCATATATACCTTTGCTTAATGTCTCTGCACCAATTGTAAAATGCGCTTGTCTGTCCCTTAATGTGCCTCAGACATTGATTTGTATGGGCTTTCTATCTAAACCATATAACAGAATAGCATTCCTAGGGTGAGAAGACATGACTGTTATCTTGCTTCGTTCTACCACTTCAAAAAGTGGATATCCAAGCTCAGCTCGATATTAAGGTGAACATGTCAATTCTAATCTAACTATGCAAATTTGGAGTGGTCCCACTTTTAAATGTTCCAAACCTAATAATTTGAAATGAGGGAAACTCTCCGTTGTAAAAAAAAACTGGATTACATCAATGTTATTTCTACTGACTCAATTAAGTAAACTACTCCACATGATAAATGGACATAATACCATAAAAAGGCCAAACAAAGAAAATTAAAATTCATTTCTTTATAAAGAACATGAAGAAATCTTACCCTGTCAAAGAAGTATTGAAGACAACTTCACCAACTTGAGTTCCTCTAGCACCAAATGACTTTGCCCTCCAAACTGAACCATCTTCAAGTACTAATCTAGCATCTGAAGTTTTCCAAGGCCTTTCCACCACTCCTTAAAAACCAAAAAAGACCTCAAAGTTTTCACATTTTCATGCACATAATCCTTACGTTACTCTCGATTAAAACAACAAATCAACAATATAGAATAATCCCAGAAAAAATGATATTAAGAAAGGAGAGAGGTTGACCAGTGGCAGCACCATCCAAGGAAGAAAGAGAAGCTGTGCATTTAACACTGAAAACCCTCAAAGATTTCACCTTTGGTTTTGGTTTTGGTGTTAAGAAGTTTTGTGTTGTTAGGGCAATACGGTTTTTTATTGCAAGCTCCATCCTCTCCCCCTCACTCACTCACTTTCAGTGTCTGTGATTCGTTTGGTTTTTGCTTTCTGTGCGTGCGGGTGTGCTGTCTGTCTCTGGTTTTCTTTAGTATCAAGGAGACAGGTATAAACCCTTCTTCTTTAGGCTGGCTATGAAAGATGCTTGATAGGTATAAAGAGTTGTAGGCTTAAAGCCCATTTTAAAACCAAAGTGGCTTCAGCTTCTGAGCCTCTTATAAAATGGGCTGGAGGTAGTTTGAATTGGAGCCGGCCGTAATGAATAATGGACCTGATTATGAATAAGTGACTGTAAAAATATACTTGCAACTTGCAAGTCAACTAACAGATGCTAAAATCCACGGATCTATATATATAATTGGGTCATTGATAATTATATTTTATCTGATTTTTTATATTTTATAATTTATAAACCCAATCTATTTGGTTTATTTTTATCTGTGCAGACTAGATATATTAGCTTAAATTAATTTTTTATAGATATTATAAATATTCACTAATTGAGTTTATATTTTTAATTTTTATGGATTTGTATTTAGAGATGGATTTTCAGCATGGAAGATACATGTGATAGCACACCCAATATTAAGTCTAATTCTCATACTCTATACCATCATTAAATTTTAGTTACCTCCCCCTTCCTTTCATCAAATAAACAAGTCTTTTTTTAATTACATTAAAGAAATCCAATAGAAAGTCCACTAATAAAAACTTTGGATCCAAAACATATTTAAACAAAAAAAAATATTTAATTCGCAAATTATATCAAATATAAAAATAAAAAAATATAAAGTATACGGGTTAATCAGGTTTTAAAAATTTTGACTCGTCATCTGACCCATGATATTTATTTTAAAAAAATTTTAATTCAATATCATCTATAATATTTATATTATCTTATTTTTACAGGTTGTATTGAACAAAATTAATTTCAGAAATTTCCTACTTGTATATTTATCATTGATGTTTTCAACAAATTGAAGCATTGGATTGCATGATGTCCACCAACGAATTATTCACCCAAAGGAGGTGATCATAAAGAGTCTACAAAGACGCAACAAAAGCACGGATTCTAGCTAAAGGTTTTCTTTCTCTTGGCAATTTGACTCGAAACCAGGATCGGGGAGCCTTCTTCTTCATTAGAATAGGTCGCAAACAATCCTTATAAAAAACACTCCACCAAACCATGGATGTAATTTCTATCGAGCAAACCAGTTCTTCAAGAGATTTAAAAGGAAGACATGGTCAGTTACGCCGCCTTCCTTCTTAAAGGGGAGGCCAATCTATGATGACAGTGGATTGAGAAGATCATTAGAAGGAAGGATTTTGAAAAAAAAAAAAGGAGCTATTGGCTAGGTTTTGTCACGTTAAGTATTGGACCACGACGACGAGTTGTCTCGCTTCTAACAAACTGATCACCTACACACCTACCCGAAGAAGTTTGAGAGTCTAATTTAGTGCATGAGCGGTCAAGAAAGGCTCTTATAGACACCTTCGTTGATAGCAAGAGAATTCAAGACGAATCAGCTACCTTAGTGAGAAGGCAATTAAATACCTCGCCTATAAGACCATTTTTCTGATATGAGGGAGAAAGAACAGTGAAGTAAGTCAGTCATACCATCATCGGAGAGCCGTTAGTAAGCCGCTTTTCGAAGTCTCTCCCATAAGATGAAAAAACATAATGAAAAGCTTATTTAGGATACAAGTGCAAAGACCCTAAGTGTTTATAATCGAGTTTTAGGAGAAAAACTATAACAACCCATTATTAGGTTCTAGGAGAAAGACGATAACAACCTATTATCGGGAGAGGAAACTCCAAATCTCAACAATGAGGAACTAACCAAATTTCCACATGCTATAACTGTAATTATTTATTGTTTAACATTTTAGTTTCAGCTGACGGATCATTCTTGGATAGACTTTTCAAATCCACTACAAGCATGGATTGGGGGTTTTACTTTTTCTCCTTTTGTCTTTAGCTATTCTGCTGCTAGTTGTTGCTGCTGCTGCTACTACTCAGCCACCCTTTCTCTGCACCCACAATTCACGTCTACAGAGTTTTGATGATGAATTTAAATGGTTACTATATGTGTCATCTTACGATCATATCTTTTTCTTCCCTTTTATATTTTCTTCATCTTTTTTGTGCAGCGAGCAAGATTTCTTCAGAGTGACAGTGAAATGGAAGATGCCCATGCTGTAATTGCCCCACATATGGTAATACAGATGTAAGTGTTCTAGTAATTACAGTTTTCAGTTACCAGTGATGGCATAGTATATTCAATTTGGTGATATAACGTAGGTAATGTAAACATAAGGAAGCTATAACAACATGACTTTTTACTTTTCGTTCTTCTATTATTGGGTACTTAGGCAGGAAACCCCATTAAATGACCTCTAATAATTAGAGAATTCAATAATAAAACGTAGGATTTTGATCGAGTTATGCTTCCTTAACAAGTGATCAGACTAATAAAAAAATTTCTTATCCTAGTTGATTTAGGGGAAGTTTGATTTTTCAATCCATATGTGGTTAAGAAATACACATGGCTTTCAGTGTTCGTACTCTTTATTACTGGATAACATAATAATTTCTATATTCCAGAGAGCTAAGAACCTTAAGTGTGGGAGATAAATAAATGAGTTGTAGCCTTGGAGGTTGGATGACAAGAGTTTGCCTCAAGCTAGCATAATTAGGTCAAGTAATTACGTTAGAAACATGTCATAACTACTCGAGATTCATTGACTCGTAGCAAAATTCAGAAAACGGGTTCTATGAAGAAATCTTCATGGTCTTTAACCACCTTAATTTAGAGAATAGGCTGAGTTGGAGAAAGAAATGTTGAGGATTAAGGAGTTTGAATTAAGAAAGGTTGGAAAGATGGTCTGATGAATAGACTTTGCAAGAAATGTAAGCTGAAAGCATGGGTTTCACTTGGAATAAAAGCCAAGCTTGGCTTTTAATATATGAAGTTGCAGATATACATTATTTCTTCATGTTTGATGCGGAAGTAATGTGCTACTATGGTTGTAAAGGCTTTACACTGAAAATTGACTAAAATAAATAAACTTCGTTGAAAATTAGCCATACGTTTACTTCATCTTCATTTTGCTTGGTTCATGCCATTCCTTTTGATTTCTTGTTAATTGTTGTTTGTGTAGGCTTCAGATAATGTGGACGCTCATTTTATATGCTTCACTTATGTGGATGGTAAACACTTAAATAATCAGCTTCCCTTTTGCTACGCTTGTTTAAGGCATGAAAAAACAACAATATAGCGTTGTTTTTAGTTGGTGAGCTTGTGAATAGTTTTGGTTTCGACTATTCATAATACTAAGTCATAGTTATCTTATACATAAGAAAACTTTTTTAGCTTAATGGGAGAAAATCTAGGCCAATATAGCATTGTGCATCATCATCAGGCAGCTTGATACATGTATAAATTAGAATCCTTTAGTTTATTTTTTTGTCCTTGTAAACTTTTATGTTATGTGTGCTAAGACGGGAACAACATGGATGAATGTTTTAGGTCAATAGAAGTATTGAAATAATTAACATGAAACACAAATGAAGATTTTCAACAAGTAGAGGGTTATTGCTTTAATTACTACGTGGAAGTTGAATAATGTGGCTTATGAAGTTATTTGATGTAAAATGTTTTATTTCGGGCCTCATGAAAGCCAAGAGAAGAGGAGCAGCGGCCATCCTTATCATTTCACAGTCATGCTGATAATGGTGTGCAGCCTCCTTTTCGGCAGACAAGTTGCTGCAGCGGTGTGAACCCGGCAGCAATGGAGGCCGACTCCCAGCAATCGTTCCTTGCAGTTGTGAAGGTCATCTCCCTTTGCGCTTTTCTTTCTTATGTTAGTCGTTCCAACCGGTCCCTTTACTATTAAGCCTCTATTCGCAGTTCTAAGGTGCGAGAGTCTATTAGCCCTAGAGGAAGTCTAAGACTGTGGTGACAGAATCCTCCCCCTCCTATTCTTTTTTGTCTAATTCAATTCATCTGCATCTTCAAAGAGTTGTTTGTCTAATTCCAGGCACTGTAAGAACCGATTCTCTAATTCAATCAAATATCCCAACCTAAAGGCCGGGCCAGGCTTCTGAAGATGTTCTAAGCTAAGAACAAGACTTTCCCTCTAAATATAGAAGTTCAATGACCCATCCAGTCAACTCTAGGTTATTAGCTTGTGTTTAGCTTTGTGATTGGCCATGATTATGTTTTAAACTTTTAGCCTTGTACTTTGGTGCTTGTGGTAGTTTGTGGCTTATAGATAGATGTCATTTTTCACTTCGCTTCCCTTGATATGCTCCACTCCGGCATCTGCTCGGTGTGGGTCTGGCAAGTAATCATACCTAATATACTTGGACCCAGTCATATACTCAACCCAAGTCGACGTGGGTTTAAAAAGTTATCAAACCTAAAATCCTATCGAATTGGACTAAATTGCACATAAAAGGACTTCTACCATAAATTATGTACTTATTGGGCTATAGAGAGGGAAATATTGACATGAACATTTGATTAACCATTTTTCAAACACCAAATAATCTTATTCTTAAGCATATCGGATTTTGAGACATTATTAATTGACGCTATCAGTGGAAAACTAATAAAAAAGTCATTAATTATTCTTCCAGAACTAGTTTATTGACATTCATAATCACCATCAAAGATAGATAATTAAGACTCCTGGAATAGGATGTGTCACGAACCTCCCTATAGTTCTTGGCACATCTACTCTATTAGAGCTTCAATAACTCTTTAATAAAAAGTAGGAAAAGCTAAATAGTAATTAGATCATTCTAAATCATAAATATTATGATTTTTTCTACTTGCCCATAAACTTAGTGAGATGAGTAAATTTGGGTTATGTGTTTGCTAACTTCACGAATGCAATTAGAGCCTTGAGATTTTGAAAAGCTTTCAATAAGTATAAGTGGAATGTTTTAAATTTTCTAAGTACCCATCTAGGCTGTTTAAAGGGATCCCTCTTATATTTTTCTAAGTATCGGGCATTGGACCTATATAGGCCGGGATACAAACTACTTAGAGAAATATTAAATCTACTAAAAAACCTTACAATCATACTTAGAAAATATAACACCATATATAAAAATAAATAGTTAAAGGTCTCAGGGCCAACTCTGGGCTTGAAAGCCAATATATTCATTATGTGATTAAACGCCCTACAAGACTAAGACAAATAATGTCTACTCAAAATAAATAAATAAATAAAGTTTTTACATATTCATGCCCTGCTCTTGGGCAAAATAGATTTCATCCTTGGCTGCAGCGACCCTGGCAGGGAAGATGTCCTTAAAATCAAGAATTTGGCCAATAGGAAAGGACTCATTGAAGTCCACTTGCATTCCCCTATAGAGGTTAAGGAAATACAAATTAGACATGGATAAGAAGATTTTGTCCCTTATGGTCTCTGTTAAGAAGACAGACTCTCCATACTCAGTGTAGAATTCTTGGGATGAATTCTGTAATGTTTCCATCCTCGGACTAGAATTATGAGCCTCTTCCATAGTAGCCCCCAACTCCTTCATGGCTTTCCTAGACTCCCTGAGCTCAGCTATCTCTTTTTCTAAAAAATCTATTCGGTTATTCATCTCCCCAAGCTTCTTCTCAATCGAGCTCAGGATATAAGTTTGTCCCTTTATCTCTCTCTATAGTTGAGCATGAACAACCTTAGTAGTTTTCAGCTCTACATCTTAAGCAGTCTTTTCTTCATTTAATCTTTGCACCTCTTTCCTATCAGCATGATATTGCTTCATCGCCTCTTCTATGAACTTTCTCTCCTTAACCGATCAATTCCCGAATGAGCATACATCATAAAAGTCCAAACAAAAACAAAATAAATTCAAACTTTTATTAAATAAGACCAGTTAGTATATTAGAAGAAAAAAAATATGTAAAGACTATTCATGCATAAAAGGTCATTTACCCAGTTACAGCTAAGTGATGTTGATAATTAGGGTCTGTCAGCACATTGACATTAGAAGGAAAGGTAAGTAGCCTGTCTAAGGTGTCCATAATCTCTAGTCCTCCATACTCGAAAGTGGGCCTTCCCTGAAGAATAGAATTCATCATGCTTATTTCCTCCTAGCTCAGGTTAGGAAAGCAAAGAGGAGCGCGATCCAAGTTCAGCCTGGAGAAGAAGTCCTTCACCTCTATGACATGAGACATTTAGCTGGAAAACCCGGTGAGCATAGGGATTGGGCTAGTTTAAGCAACTATCACCCATCTTCTCCTTCATTTCTTTGTATGAGTGGATTCTCCTTGAAATGTGCCTTTCATAAACTCTCTTAGCTTAGTAGAGAAGGTAAAAATCCAGGGAATGGAAGGTCCATCTTGAGCATTATTGGTTAGTGAATAGGAGTGTTTGAACACCCTAACCATGAGTTTCTCCTTGAAGATCTTCATTAACTTGTCAAAGGCAAACACGATAGTCCATTTGTTAGGATGGAGCTGAGCAAGACTCAGGTTAGAGTAACAAAAATGCATCTCTTACAAACCCTTGTAAGGGAAACAAGTACTCAAACTCATATATACAAATGGGGATAATGATAATAAAATTACCCTCAATAGGTTTACTAGTGACCTAGGTAATACGGTCATTATCCTCCAGCAATTAAACCAAAAAATCACTTAGTTATTTAAAGTTGGTCAGGGTTGTTTGCTCATAAAAGACAATGTTTTCTGCCTCATCCTTAGGTGTCCTAGGTAACATTAGTTTTCCCTTGAGATTTAAAGCCTCTTAAAGGACAAGCTCATTACCTTTTTTATATAAGAGAGTTAAGTAGCGTCACTTTCAATTCTAGAGCTTATTTTAATGGTCGTAGATCTCTGGAGAGGAATTCTAGTTTCAGGCTTAAAACTAAAATCGTTTCTCAGAAGATATGATTTTTCTTGCCTTTTATATAAGTCATTTTTAGAGAAAATTTGAAACATAAAAGAAGCGATGAAGTGTGATTTCTTTGTTTACCTATAAAACAACTCTTCTGCATAAAACAAAAAAACTTGATCTCTTTGTAAGGCTCTTACTATAGGAAATGTAAAGAAAATTTTTGGCAAAAGTAAAATAATAGGATTAAGAAATAAGAAGGTTTATATAGGCCATCACTTCTTGTTCCTACCAATACATGAGGGATACGTGAAATCACATCATAACCCTAGAAAGGCTAAATGCTTATTGTATTGATCATACGCAGCCAAATGATATTCTCAAAAAGATTTTTTTGCCACTTTATAACAACATTTATGATCAATGTGGGGGAGGAATCATTCTTTCTAAAAGAGATAAGACAAATCTAGTTGATTGCCTTTCTAATGTCTTTTCAAGTCTTTTCGCACCAAATGCATAAAGACTTAGGGGGTAACTAATGAGTCAAACTTTTTTACTCAATATTTTGATGCCTTATGAAAGAGTCTGGAGCCATCTTAAAGAGATAACCTAAGCAAACATGGGTTTGGCAGGTTGCCAAATCCAATATAATTGGGTTTAGTCATGTAAAGCTCAAGTTAACATGAGTTTTGCAATATACTTAGGCTTAGTCATGTGCTGAGTCTAAGGCTATGTAGGTCTAGCTAGGTTGGCAGACCTTGTTGGGTTGAGCCATATGTTAAACCTAATCAATGTGAGCCTGACAAGTTGATAAGCCCAATATACTTGGGCTTAGCCATAGGCTAAGAGCAAGTCAACATGGGTCTAGCAAGTTGTCAAAGTCAATATACTTGGATTCAACCATGAGCTGAGCCCAAGTCAACGTGATGGTAAATTAACAAACTCATCTCTTCTAGATTCAGATTCACGCCAAACCGAATTGATCTAGAGGTTGTTAAAGATCTATATTAAGACCATAGAGTTATGTCTTAAACCTATTAATATGAACTGTTCACGTTAGAAATAATCATTTTTCTACATCCATATATGTATAAAAGGTCTTTCAATTGCATACCATATTTTCATCTCATTAATGATCTTTAAGGGATATTTTTTCCTCATTAATGATATGTAAGGGGTTTTTATCCCTCATTAATGTTATTAGGAGAAAATGACTCTCTGATTTCTCCACTTCATCAAAACGATAAGGTTCAGAGATTATAAATACCTTCTGAACCACTTACGTAAAGGATTCACTTTTTTCTACTCTCCAAGTATTCATGCCGTAATCTTTAGAACATTTATCATACCAAAGCAAGAACAACCATTCTTGTTCTTGGAGTTTAAAGTTCTTTCTTTCATTTATAATAATTCCCATTTAAAGTTATTGACTTTATCATCGGAAGGTTCCTAAATCCAACCGAAATAGACTGTTTTGCAGGTACCAAGACTTCTACCATCCATTATGTACTTCCTGGGCTATAAAGAGAGAAATATGGATATGAACATTTGATTAACCACTATCTAAACACCAAATAATATAATTCCTGAGCATATCAAATTTTAAAACATCATCATGATGCAAACTCAAATGTATTATATTGTTAAAAAGTTAAAAGAAATTGCTTCAGATGTACGAGTCTTATTTGGCTATAAAAGTTTGTATTTCTTAGTGTAAAGTATAAGGAAGGAGTCAGAAACATAGTAAATGAAAAATAATGTAAATTTTCTCCTTTAAATTTTAGTAAAAAAAACTAGGAATTAAAAAAATCAGTAGATTAAATGTTGACCAATCTTATTTGGTAAAAGAATTATGAGTCTCTCATCGTATTAAAAGAAGATAAATGGCCTTGGGAAAAATATTCTAGCTCCAGAATAAAAAATATTATTCATTGAAACAATGTAAAGATGATTTTTCTCCTCCACTTAAAAAACTTGATATCTATCAAAGATATTGAAGTCTTTTCATAGGATTTATTTGTCATTGCTAAATTAACCGAGGACAAACAAGTCTTTTATCATCTTCATTGCATAGTGAAACAACCAAAATACTCTTTAAAGCTAAAAAAAATTAAAACTAACATAAATGGGTATTTTTTTTAAATTTTTACAATGTTTTTTTCATTATTATAATGTCAGTTGAGGGGCAATTTAATATTTTACTAAATATAAAAAAATAATAAACAATTAAAATGCATAGTGAAAATGACAAAAATGTCTTTAATAGCAAAAATTTTAAACCATGAGTCAATGAGCTTTCTGGTCTTTTCACAATGGTTTTTTTTATTAATTTAACTTAAGGGTAATTTAGTATTTGACTAAATATTAAAATAATAAATAACAAAAAGGTGAGGTGCATGAAACACACTCTTCAACATATGGGGGGCGTCCGTGCCCTTTAGGTGGAGCATGCGATGCTTCCCCACGTCCAAAAATGTCCTCATATTGTGCCATTGAAAGTGTCCCACATCCTTTTCTTGGTGTAGTGGCGCATTTCTACGATGGTGGTCCAGTTTATAGCTGGTATGTCTTTTTTTTCTTCTCTTTACTCCCTTGAAAAGTACAGTTTGATCCTTTTTGTTATTGATAGTCAACTTCAGCCCAATATAAGTTTTATTTATTTTCAATTTCATCCATTAATTTCAATTTGACATATATTATTTTTTCAAGTTGGTCCTTATTCTTTTGATTTTTAATTTTTTCATTGAATCTTTTATAAAATTTTTATTGGTTTTCAATTTCATTCTTTAATTCAAATTTATGGTATTATATTTTTCAATCTGGTCCTCATTATTTTTTTTTCTTAGCCTTTTTATAAAAATTTAATTTATTTTTAATTTTATCCTTCAATCCAAATTTATGGTATATTATTTTTATCAATTTGGTCCTCATTCTTTTTATATTTTTTTGTTAAATTGAATTTTCTTTTCAATTTCACCCTTCAATAAAAAATTATTTTTATTTTTATGTCAATTTTGATTTTCATTCTTTTGATTTTTTTATTCTTTTGCTAAATTGATTCATGTTTTCAATTTTGATTCTTAATTTTTTAATTACTATTTTTAATTTTTTTTATAATTAAAATTATTTTTGGGAAATTAGGCTTTATGGTTTTTCGAGATATGGTACTTATTATCTAATGACTCGGGTTATTAATTTGAAAAGTAAACACGAGTAGATATTTCAATAAAAATTTATATTTTTTTTATTTTTTTTATCTTATTATTTCGATCTCATTATTTAAACAGTGAATTTGAAAAATATACGAAGTTCGCTTCTACGGTCCACGGCTAAAGGAAGAATCGGGAGCTGGTGCCCGGTTCCTCGGAGCTTCAGAACTGCCATAAACCGTTCGCTATCAGCTTGTCCGAGCAACGCGTTGAGCATGAGGTTGGTGAGACCACGAGACGGTTTCTTTCCTTGTCCCTAGAGAAGGAGATCCCAATTGGTATTTGGTACCGGTTAGGTAGTCTCACGGCACGGCTCCCAGGAAGAGAAAGTTCAGACAAATTCCCCTTCTCCGTTCTGTCACAACCAATTGGTTGATCCATAGTAGTAGTTGATAGTTCAGACAATTGGTTGGCTCTTAGAATTACATGTTTCTCATGCTTACGTATATTACAATTACAAGTAATATTAATTAAAGGAAGAAAGTCAGTTGCCTTGACCAGTAATATTGAAATTTGTTTCCTGGTCGCAACAAGATTCAAATATGAGACTAGCAAGAGACGGAGATGACAGAAAAAACAGTGTCGTGAAGTTTGTTCTTTATGCTCGCCAGAATTATTTTTGATCAAATAACCAATAATACTTCAGCAGCCGGCTTGGCAGCTTGCCTTGAAATATATTCAAATACTTGGACAGCAACCTCAACCCTCTTCTCCGTCGATCATGTTTTTTTTTTTTAATGGATGCCAACATAATCATTTTTATGTTTTTTATTCCTTCTTTTTAGTGGATTAAATTAAAGAAAGCATGGTTTGTTTTCTCCAAGCAATTGACAGCTTCAGAGGAAGACGCGAAGGAAAATGCTAAAAAATCTAGAGCTCAAAGGTCACTGAAACTGCAACAAAATCAAGGAAGGTAGATTGACTCACAAACTTAAAGGATTATATAATTATTAATTTCAGAACAGTGAGCATAAATTAGCTTCAACACTCACGTTAATTAAAAAAAAAAAAGTAGAAGGTAGATTGACCTCTGGTTTAGCTATGATTCTGAAAATCACTCTATTTTCTTATTTGAGATTAATTGCTGATTCTGGCAACAGGAGGAGGGAGAGTTTTTGCAGTCTTTAATTTAAACATTGGATTCTTCCTGCTTTATTAATTTGCATTAAAAGACTTACCAAACCCAAATAAAACTCGTCAATTTCAAAGCACAATGTTAGGTTCCTTCACGTAACTACGTTGTCTCTTTTATCTATTTCCTTAACGCTAGGTGAGCTGTCCTTTTCTTGTCTCACCATAAATGTATTCAGGTTCAAAGAGTTGAGTATTCACCTGATCGGGTCGGTCAAGTTTATTGAGTCAGTCAATTACGATGCTTCTGAAAGGAGACGTCGATAGGAAAAGATTCAAGTTCATATGTTATATGGACTTCGAGGTCCTCTATCAGTTTATAGATGACACCAACATTTGTGAGTTGTGTAAAACGACCTAGACTTTATACGTTCCAAATACCTTACACCACAGCTTCTCTGAGATCACACGTCACGTTACCATGGCTTCTTTTGCTATCCTTCCTTTTCTCATCCTTCCCCTTCAACTCGATTTATCCATGGCGATAGTAACTCCGAGCTCATCACTGACCACTAATGGAAATACGTGGCTTTCACCATCAGGGGATTTTGCTTTTGGTTTTCGTCAACTGGGCAATTCAAACCTTTTCTTGCTCGCCATTTGGTTCGACATAATTCCAGCTAGGACCATTGTTTGGCATTCCAATGGAAACAACCCACTTCCAAGAGGATCAAAAGTTGAGCTGACATCTAGCAATCTTGTGTTGACGAATCCTAAAGGTCTAATAATATGGCAGGCAAATCCAGCTACCCCTGTAATCTCTGCTGCCATGCTTGACACAGGGAACTTTGTGCTTAAAGGTAACGATTCTAGTACTTACATTTGGGAGACTTTCAAGAATCCTACAGACACTATCTTGCCAACCCAAACATTGGATTTGGGCAGCAAGCTGTTTTCTAGATTAACAGAAACCAACTACTCAAAGGGAAGGTTTGAGCTCAACTTCTCGAATGGCAGTCTCGAGCTCAATCCTATTGCTTGGCCTAGTGAATTTCAATATGATCATTATTATAGCAGTAATACATATAATGCAGATCCTTATGAGTCTGGCTATCGGTTGGTTTTCAATGAATCGGCAAACGTTTACATAGTTAAACTGAATGGAGAAATTGCTCAGTTTCCTGACTGGAATCGTATAAATTATACTGGTGATAACTATTACCGAGCAACTTTGGGATTTGATGGAGTCTTCACTCAATATTCTCTTCCAAAGAATTCTACAACTAACCAAGGTTGGTGGCCAGTGCAATCCATTCCCTTAGACATGTGCACGGCTATATTTAATGATATTGGTAGTGGTCCTTGTGGTTTCAATAGCTACTGCTCAATTCAAGAAAATAGGAAGCCCACGTGTGACTGTCCTCCTGGATATGTTTTCCTGGATCCAAACAACAGACTTGGCGGATGCAAACCAACTTTTCCACAAGGGTGTGGACTAGATGATGGACGGGGAGACCCAGAAGAGTTATACGAAATTAGGCAGTTTGATAATGTAAATTGGCCATTGAATGATTATGAAAGGTTATCACCATACAACCAGACGCAATGTGAAAAGTCTTGCTTATATGATTGTTCATGTGCTGTTGCCATTTTTGATGGTCGTCAATGTTGGAAGAAGAGGCTGCCTCTCTCCAATGGAAGATACATGCGCACGGGTTTTTCAAAGACTCTCTTCAAAGTAAGGAAAGAAGTTCCTCCTTCTGGTTATTGCAACGTTGGCAGTGATAAAGAGAAACCGGTTCTACTAGGTGCCCTTCTGGGTAGTTCTGCATTTCTCAACGTGATTTTGCTGGTTGTTACTTTTCTAATTCTGTTCAGAAGGCGCGAGAGAAAAGTGAAGAAGGCAGGGCCAGATTCAAGCATTTATTTTTCAACATTGCGTTCCTTCACTTACAAGGAACTTGAAGAAGCAACTGATGGATTTATGGAAGAGCTTGGCAGGGGTTCCTTTGGCATAGTCTATAAAGGCTTCATGAGATCAAGTTCAGGAAACGCCATTGCGGTCAAGAAGTTGGACAAGTTGGCTCAAGAAAGGGAGAGGGAATTCAGGACTGAAGTGAGTGCAATTGGGGAGACTCATCACAAGAATCTAGTCCGGTTGCTTGGATACTGCGATGAAGGGTCTCATCGGCTTTTGATATACGAGTTCATGAGCAATGGCACTTTAGCAAACTTCCTCTTTACACTTCCAAGACCTGATTGGCATCAGAGAGTCAAGATCGCATTGGGGGTTGCAAGAGGGCTTCTCTACTTGCATGGGGAATGTGAGTTCCCAATCATCCACTGTGATATTAAGCCTCAAAACATACTTCTAGATGACTCTTTCTCTGCAAGAATATCTGACTTCGGATTGGCAAAACTGTTACTCTCAAATCAAACACGGACTCGTACGATGATCAGAGGAACACGAGGCTATGTGGCCCCTGAATGGTTCAAGAATGTGCCTGTAACTGCTAAAGTGGATGTCTACAGTTTTGGTGTGCTGTTACTAGAGATCATTTGCTGCAGAAGGAGCGTCGTAATGGACCTTGAAGAAGGAGAAGAAGAAAGAGCAATACTTACAGACTGGGCTTATGATTGCTATATCGGTGGGAGAATTTATCATTTGGTGGATAACGACAAGGTGGCAATGGATGACAAAGAGAGGCTGAAAAAGTGGGTAGAGGTATCAATGTGGTGTATTCAAGAAGAACCTTCAAAGAGACCTACAATGAAGATGGTACTGGAAATGTTAGAAGGTTTTTTAGATGTTCCTCC
>Ga0307518_10002013_pt1 | contig 14933 bp, 9 predicted proteins | sample 25_EM_MG_FD_203889 | JGI IMG/M metagenome (GOLD analysis project Ga0307518, IMG submission 203889) | Populus trichocarpa ectomycorrhiza microbial communities from riparian zone in the Pacific Northwest, United States - 25_EM | ecosystem: Host-associated > Plants > Roots > Unclassified | place...
TGCCATGATGTACATAAGGGTATACCTCCCTTCACGTAATCAATTTGTCGGTACTTGATATGTCCATCACATCCAAGCTAAAAGCACTGACACACACCAAAGTGATGAACACTACAAAGCATCCAACTCAGGAGTTGAAGCTTCTAAGTGGAGACACCTGATCTATATAGAGCTATGGATTCCTTTAACAGTGTTTTTTCTTTTTTTTATTTAACTTCAGTAACCTGAAGAGTAGATTCAAGATAAGTGCTGGGATATGGGAGGGTTGGAATATTGTTTGATTGTCTCTATTAAGATTTTTTTTTTTTGTACTAGTTCAATGGGCTAGCATCTTTGTTTTAAAGAAAAGCAGTAAGTATCAATACAGTTTCCTTTAGATTGAGGTGGGTTAAACATAAAGGGATTGGGGTTTTCTAAAACAGTGTTTTATCTCCTAGAGCATTGGAAACACTGAGAGATTTGCACAATGCCCATCTAGTATGTGCAGTGTGCTACGGTTTTCTAAAACAGTGTTTTATCCCCTAGAGCATTGGAAAACACTGAGAGATTTGCTCAATGCCCATGTAGTATGTGCATTGTGCTATAGTTGTAAATTCTTGAGACTATTGAAATTTTTCCCCTTGAACTTTAGCATATGACATTAAATTTTCTTTAATCCCTCCCATCATCTTTGTTTCTTCTTATTGCAGATATTAGTGGTTGTTGATAAACTAGATGCAATGGATGAGCATCCTTTGGCATTGCTTGCAGAAGAGATCAAGAAACTTCTAAAAAAAGAATCAACCATATTCACACCAATTTTGTCACAGAGGAATCCACAAGCAATTGTTGTTTCAGCATCACTTGTTCACAAGCTCTATGGGAACAAGTTGGTAAGGATGTTCACTTGGCTTAAAGTCCAGACTCCAGAGTGCTTTCTTTACACTGTGAAGGCCTAATTGTACTTCTTATTTTCAGAAACCATTCCTTGATGGCTCCGAACATCTGACCGAGGATGTTGTCTCTGTGTTTCCTGCTGCTGATAGCCTTGAGCAGTATATAATGGCACTCATCACTTCTGCATGTGGAGAGGGGAATATGGAAGTCAAATTCCGCAAACTAACTCCATATCAGGTGAAATTGTTTGGTTCCATGTTTTGAGGTTCTTTTGCTCTTAATTTTCATTGTCCTCTCTTTCTCTCTCTAAACAAATTTAGTTAAAATAGACATAAGCAGGACTGATAACAATTGACAAAATACTGCCTCAAATGTTGTGCTATTGAAGCAGATCATATGAATCAGATGGTTTAATTTCTAGAAATTTCAGAAAATAGCTATACTATTTGAAGTTTCTCAAAGTGGAAGAGGTTGTCTTGGTATTCGGGGTTTATAAAACCCTCAAATATATTGAGTTAGAGGGCTTTTGGCTTGACTCATGAACGAGCATCATCTTTTATTTGACCTTAGTTGAAGTTTGTTCGGCAACTGTCCAGATTGGAATCTCTCTCTTTCTCTCTACACGCACATTGAGTGTGCTGGCACAATCATGATCAAGAAACAAGTGCTTCCCTTGGAGCTTCTGTAAGTCTTACAAAATAACCGCTTGGTGTTAATGTCTTATGGAACCTAGGTTCAAATCGTATTATAATAAAATACAAGTGAGGAATCATCATTGATGAAGATTGGGATCAATATTTAGATCACCAAAGCCCCTCACCCCAGACTCAAATCCCCCCAGCCTTACAACCCTTTATATTTATCCAGATGATAAAAATCAACAAGAGTTATGTGTAATCCTGTAGCATGTTCACATCGGCACACATGGAGCTTTTAACTTTATTAGGCTCTCTCCTATATCCATCACCTCTTATTTTTTTTTCCCCTCTGTTTCTTTCTCAAGATTGAATCTATATCTGGAACATTGGTCATGCGATGGGTCAATTCTCAGCTTGGACGAATTTTGGGTTGGGTTGAGCGTGCCATTCAACAGGAGGTAAGTGCTAAATTTTGTTTCATTTTACTCCTTTAAAATCAATTTTTTGAATTTAGTCAATCTACTCCAGTTCAATTAGATGACAGGATTATTTTCACTCCCTCGTCTTAGTTAACGGTCTAATGTACTTAACATTTATTTTAACATTTTCTGTGAATCATTCTTTCAGCGGTGGGAACCAATATCACCTCAACAGCGGCATGGGAGCTCAATTGTTGAGGTTTATAGGATCGTTGAAGAGGTAAGAATGCTCATGTAACAATAGTATTAATTCTGGTACTATCATAAGGTGTTATGCAAATAAAAAAAACCCTAATGTTGCAAAAGCACATAAGAAAACTTGAGGAACTGAAGAGAATTTTAGTTGTGGGTAATTAAATTTTTGTGCAAGTCAGGTGTTTTTTTCCGGCTACCCTTTTCTTTTGGTGTTCTGATTCCACATTTGTGGAAACATCTAGAATCTAATCTTTCTTCATTCACCATGGAATGCATCACTGTAATTAAGGCTTAAAAACAAAGATGTCTATGCTAGTTACCCAGCTATTTTGATTAAACTTGTTTTATATGATAGTAAGAAATGGAATTCCCTTGGAGGTTTATCATGACCTATAGTTTCTGAACTTGTGACCAGAATAGGATTTTGCACGTTGTGTGTAATTTTGCTAATGTTTTATCTGCTTCTGGATGACATTGATTAATAATGTCTTGCATAATCAATATTCCTTTTTACGCAGACTGTTGATCAGTTCTTTTCTCTTAAAGTTCCAATGAGTTCCAAAGAGTTGAATGGCTTGTTTCGGGGTGTTGACAATGCATTCCAAGTTTATGCAAATCATGTCACTGACAAGTTGGGTGAGTATATCTTACATGTATGTTCTTAGTTAGAAACTGCTTTTACGAAATGGATACATGTCTATCTCTTTCCTTTCTTTTCCTTATTCTTGTATCTAACTTTCTGTCTCATATACTGCACTTGTTTGCTTATTTTGTTAAAATTGAATTTATCACCATTTTTTAGCATGTCCGTATGCTTAACCTGTTCTTCCATCTTCTTTATTGCCCAGTTTACATTCTTCTCTGCACCTTCTGTGCAGTTTTTTTTTATCTTGTGTTCCCTCCCCCTTCCTACGATTAGGGACCTTAATGTGCAATTCTCGCCATGCAGCTGCAAAGGAAGACCTAATTCCACCAGTTCCTATTCTGACACGATACAGGAAGGAAGCTGGAATAAAGGCCTTCGTAAAGAAGGAACTGTTTGACTCGAGGATGCCTGAAGAGATAAAATCCAATGAAATTAATGTTCCAGCGACAGCAACACTTTGTGTTCAGTTAAATACTCTATATGTAAGTTCAACTACATTGGCATGGTCCTTTTAGAAATGAATAGAAGAGTTTTGACTTTCTACTTCACTATTTTCACGTGCACATTGATCCTTATCAAGACTGTTCTAAAGTTTGTTGTCATGAATTTTAATGTGACAATCCTTTTTCAACAAGGCTAGCAATGTTGTGGAGTTTCATAGTTTGCTTGGTGATAGTTTCTTGATTTCCTCCGTCACATTTTCAAAATGGATGTTCCTGGCTACATTGTAAGCAGATTATTGAAAAAAGAGCATGATTCAATAATTGATTTCATTTTGGCTTAGCCAACTGTAGTGCTACTCTCTAATTCTCCATCTGGAGAGTAATGTGATGATATCAAAACAGTAAATTTTTTTCCATAAAGACTGGAAATGTAACAAATGACACTAAAACAAAGAAAACTTCTAAAAGTATGCAATTCTCAGTGGTGATTTTTTTTTTCAGTATAATTTGAATTATTGTCAGAATGGCTTAATTATGCATATGACAGCAATCACTGTATCACAAACATCTCCTAAAAATCCATGGTAGGGTCAAATTATTATAGTGATGGTTTTCTAGTTTTCTGCATTTGCAGAGTTACTAATTTTTGGCTGTCTTTATAATGTAATATGCATGACACATGATTTCTTGCTATGGACAGTATGCAATTAGTCAACTGAATAAGTTGGAAGATAGCATTTGGGAACGATGGAATAGGAGAAAGCCTCGTGAGCAATTTATCAGTAAGTATTTAAGCTACTAGTCTTAAGTTATTATTGAATGATACACTCCATCCACTGGTTGACTTGCCTGAATAAAATGACACTCTTTTAAATATTTAGTTTGCAATTTAAAATTTGATAATCTGTCTTTCCCAAGCTAAAAAAAACAAGTAATTGTTTTCAGATTCCATTTCATAAAGCATGTAAATCAAGGATTTAGATAATGGATGTTATAAAACACAATGGCCATATGTAATGGATCTTTAATGGGCTGTTACATTTCACTTCATTTGGTTACAAGGTATATTTTTTCTCATACCAGTTATGTTCACATTTCTTTCACGGCTGTAATGGCAAAACTTTTTGACTATTATTCTTGGAAAATCGTAATTGCTTTAGTTAATCTACTTTTGGCGCAATACTGTCGGAATCACTTAGATTAGGTTGCATCCATTCTAGTTTTACAATTTTATAGTTTTGTAATTCAAACCCTCAACAAGCATGATGTTATAAATTGCCCTCTACAGCTGCTTCCACAACACCCTGGCTGCAATATAAAACCATTGCACCAGTAGGCAGCGCTTGATCTTGATGACTGGTTTTGCCACCACTCTTGTCAGACCTTCTTATTTAATATTGAAGTTCTTCTATTGACGTAATCTTTTGGATTCTTAAAATGAACAGCTCTTCTTTTATGCATATTCTGTGTGTTGCATGTATATGGATGTTATTTGCCGAAGTTTATAGTTTGCCTAATTACTTGTACAGTGGAGACTGAGAAAGTGAGAATACAATAGTATACTTGCTTTGAAGTGATCATTTCTTAATTAATGATTGGCATATAAATATTTTCCTTAATAGAGAAATCCATAGATGGGAATTCAGCAAGTTTCAAGCAGAAGGGAACATTTGATGGCAGTAGAAAAGATATAAATGCTGCTATGGATCGCATCTGTGAGTTTACTGGTAAGAGTTTTGGTCTCACTCTGCAAAATTGATTATCTTGAGAAGTAAACTTGATATTGAATGATGTGATTTAACTTATGCAGGAACTAAGATCATCTTCTACGACTTGAAGGAACCGTTCATTGAAAATCTGTATAAACCCGCTGTTCCTCAATCTAGGCTGGAAGCAATAATTGAACCGCTTGACATAGTAAGATTTTTCCTTCTAAGAAGCAAGATTTTCTTGCATTTCCTTTATAAGAAGAATCAGATACTGGTGTTATTGACCATGTTATTAAAAACTTCTTGCTAAAGGCTTTTTAAAGCCGAGTCATAAGATGCTAAGTGAATTAAGGTGCACACCGTTAATGATAAATGTATAATAATACTGATTAAAAGGATTTAGGTTTAATAGGAAAAAAGCTAACATTCATGATAAACTTGTATATTTAGCCTATTAATTACACTGGTCAAGTGCTGTGCTGTTTTAGGAAGGTTATCCCTTTTGATTTTGCATTTTTCTATTTCCTGATAAGAAGCCTCATCGCTGGTAACTGCTGCAGGAACTAAATGAACTCTGTGGTATCATTGTGGAGCCCCTCAGAGATCGCATTGTGACGAGTCTTCTACAAGCTTCACTGGTCTGTGCCTCTGTTTTTTTAAACAAAACGTAACGAGTGCTTGATTTTGTTGCTTACTGAAATGGTTTCTTTTTTCAGGATGGCTTTCTCCGAGTTATATTGGATGGAGGACCATCACGATATTTCTGCCCGGGTGATGCAAAAATATTGGAAGATGATGTAGAAGTTTTGAAGGTATTTGTCTACTGTACTTTGAATTTGATTGGCAAGAAAAAGAAAAGGAGATAAACCATGGATAGGCTCCATGAACGATTTTTGCTATTCTTGCATCTGAACGATGAAATTACTGGACTGGAAGCATTTAAAGCTGCTTTGTGGTTTAATTCTCACAATCTGATGGATGCTTAAACTTTGTGAAATGTGCTATAAATTTTTGTTGCCTATTTAATATTCATTATAATGCTGGTGATTGGTGAACTACATGGTCCAAAATGAGCAACTTCCTGTTCTTAAATATCTGCACCCAATTATTGTTTATTGTTTCTGCTGATTCATGTATCCTTTTCTTTTAGGAATTTTTTATCTCTGGAGGAGATGGGCTTCCCAGAGGAGTAGTTGAAAACCATGTAGCACGTGCTCGACATGTAATCAAGTTGCACAGCTATGAGGTTCGTTTTTGTAGCTTAGTTTTGAAAAATATTCGCAAGATAAAAGGTATAATGCTGAAAGGAAATTGACACCGCCAATTTATAGCATGTTTTAAGTTATTAAATTAGTTCTCATGGAGGTTTTTGACTGCAAAAATCTACTGTGATAATTGAAGTTGATTTTTATGAACCCGCTTCAGTTCCTCCTCAGTTTGCATGATTACTGATACAGGGTGATCACCGTGGTGATTCACTCCAGATGAAAAGAGAAGGTGGGAGTTGTTCATAAATTTGTGTTGTTATTATCACACCAGAGAGAAGCTGAAAAGGAGAATGGTAACATGTCTGTGAGCGATGTGCTGATAACTCAGTCTACTATCAGCTGATTTTCCACCTCACAGTTTAGTTAGTGTGGTGCTGAATAAGATAAAGGGTAACATTATTTCGAGAAACAGCAATCTATCCATCTGAATCACTGGAAACAATAGCTATTCTTAGTTGATCTGATAATTGACTGTACTCCATTGGTGGTACTGTGCTCTAGACGGATCAACATTGCTTTGAGACTTCTCCAGACAAAAACTATACCTTTTTCTTTGGCATTTTGTCCAGAGGATTGGATTAACTTTTTCCCTTTGAATTGAATTGCAGACTAGAGAATTAATCGAGGACCTGAAATCTGTAAGCGGGGTGGAAAGGCAGCGCGGTGGAAGCAGACTAGGCGCTGATACCCCAACATTGTTGAGGATATTATGTCACCGGAGTGATTCAGAGGCCTCCCAGTTTCTCAAGAAGCAGTTCAAGATACCCAAATCATCAGTCTAGGAGAGTGCCTGCGTAGCTGATGACAGGCAACTGTGTATTTGTACCATTTCATTTCTATTCTTTTCCTCAACCAACCGATTCTCTCTTTAAGTTATTTATTTTCTTCACTAGTTTCTGTGGTGCTTTTACAATTTCTGTATTTTATCTCTCGTGTTTACTTTTTGTAAAGACAAATTTGCAATAATTAATCCGCTCTCTTTCTTTTCTTGTTATTATTATTTTTTTAATCCCTCTGCATTCTTCTCATGTTTTTTTTTTTTTTTTTTGGTTCTTTTAAAAACTAGCAATGGAAGAGGTTCTTGCTAAGCCTGGCCACCGAGTCAAATCCATGGCCTTATGGGTTAACTCGCTGATCTAGGTTGACCTAGCTAAATGGATAGAGCAAGTCCAAAGATTTTGTTTAATTTTTATTTAAAATAATGTCATTTCATTTTAATTTTTTTGTCCAAACAACATTATTTGATTAAAAATAAATTAAAAATTAAATTATTTTGAAACAAGTCTAGGTTGATCAATCAATCAAGGTGTTGATTGATCAACCTATTACTTGGCCCTCAATCGAAGCTTTTTTCCTTCCTCTTTGAAGAAGAAAAACAAATACAAATCATGTATAATTTTTCTGAGTATTGATAATTATGTATGTTTAAGTGGATTAAGAAACTCAATCATTAATAGATTTAACTTATAAGTGTTATTTTCTAACTTAATTAAAAATAATTTTTTGATGTAATCGAACATTGAAAAATAATATTTTTTTTAATTATTTTTTTTAAAATTTATTTTCTAGTAAACTTGATTAAAAATAAGGTAGAGAACTCGATTGTATAGACTTTCAATACTATATGAATCAAACGTGAGTTTGTGGTGTTTGTTTCAATGGAGTTTTCAAAAATCTTAATTTATTTTTATTTTAAATTAATTTCATTTTTGGTTTTTTATCCAAAGTAAATTTTAAAAAATAAAAATGTATTATTTTAATATATTTATAAACTATACTAAACACCCCATGCCACGACAAAAATAATAAGTTCTAAAAACAAGTCAATTCTTATTTCCCAAACCGACCAATCAGCGTAGAACACGTTCAATCACATAAACCCCCAAAACCTTTCATCAAAACGCACACTCCAGATTGAGAGAGAGCGAGAGGGCTAGAGACTTCAGTGCTTCAATGGCGTCAGGAGGAGGCAGCGTGGAGTGGCACTTGAGACCACCAAACCCAAAAAATCCGATCGTCTTCTTCGATGTTACCATCGGTACCATCCCTGCTGGTCGTATCAAAATGGAGCTCTTCGCTGATATTGCCCCTAGAACCGCCGAAAATTTCAGGTCCTGCTACTCCTCCTTCCCTCTTCTCTGCATCAAACTTATTTTTTTATTATTTTTTTTAAATTAATTTCATTTTATTTTTCTTTAAATCTTGCAGGCAGTTTTGCACAGGCGAGTACAGGTAAAAGAAATTCTTTTATCGATGTTTTCCCCATTTTTATGGTTAAGTAGATTGATTAATCACTGATTATGTAATTAATTAATTTTATTTTTGAAAAAAAATGGCAGAAAAGCTGGATTACCAGTTGGTTACAAAGGATGTCAATTTCATAGAGTGATTAAAGATTTTATGATTCAAGCTGGTGATTTTCTTAAGGTTTGTTTTTTTTTTTTTTTTTCTTAATTTTCTATTTTAATGTTTTCAGCTTACCTTATTAGTTATTAATGGAATTTTTGGTTTGCAGGGTGATGGCAGTGGTTGTGTTTCTATTTATGGGCTTAAGTTTGAGGATGAAAATTTTGTTGCTAAACATACCGGCCCTGGTCTACTTTCAATGGTCTGTGCTTTTCTTTGTATATAAATGTGCCCCGTGTTGCTCTTATTTTGTATTGGGTAAATCGTGCTATTTCTCGCTTTCTACTGCTGCATTTATATGCCTTGTATCATTTCCTTGACTCTCCTCTTAGATAGTTCTCTGTTAATTGTCATGAATAATTTGATGTGTTAATATCTTGTGGGATCCTGTGGTGTATAACAACTACTAATTCTGTATTGGAAACTTAGTTTGATCGACTTTGAAATTTTTTTGCCAGGATAGACAAGATTTATGGCTCATTCTTTTTTGGAATTAGGACTTTTTTTTTTTTGACTTCCTATGATAATTCTTGAGGAGGTGGTGTTCCTCGATGGGGACTTTGTTTAACGTATTTATGTTTTACTGATAAAAGAATATATGGAATGGCTTTGCTTTAAGTCTAACCATAGGGGAAAAACTTTGTATGGAAAGTATCCATGTGTCTCACCTAATTGTTGTGAATCTTTGAGGCCAATATGAGTGAAAGTGCAACAGCGAAGAATTCCTCTGAGATGTCTGATTGTAAAACATTCAGAAATCTCAAATTTCTACATGTATGCTTTTCATATTATGGTTATTTGGAGAACAACAAGGGTAGAAATTCTAATTTGGGTGGGGTAACCTCAGAATTTTGGGGGCAATGAGGATTTCATCTTAATTAGCGTCCAGAGTCACTAAAATGACTGTAAATGAAAACCCTAGTTTCTATAAACGCTAGCTCTCAAAATATTTAAATGCTAGCCTACCTAGATTTATCATCAAATATCCTTACTATTTGAGTTTTAAGACTGTGCTATATCACAAATACTGAAGGCCTTATCATTCCATTTGCAGGCAAATAGTGGGCCAAATACCAATGGTTGTCAGGTAATCTCTCTGCTGTTAGATGTTCAAAAAGTACGAAATAAATTGGTGTGCGCAAAGAGGTGTCAAGCCTTGAAAGGACCTTTTTTCTGGTAGTTCAAGGTTTCCAGTTTGGTGGAAATAGAAATTTGAATTAGCGGTGGTGGATATTTAACCTTATAATGCTCCATTAAGCTTGCTGCTTGCTCGAGCCATATCTTTAAAATTGCACTTAGTTGTTTCCCCTTTGCCCTACATTTACTCCCAGATACAATTATTATTACAATTGAAAACTCAAGCATACAGTTTCAATGTTTTAATCCCTCCTTCTTGTTCCACTAAGACATGTTTGGTTTACTCAAGAATTGGGTACAGAAAGGGAATAGGATTCCGATGCCATTTTGAATATATTTCACATTATAATTTTATGTGAAATCAAAACTTCTTGTAATGCAATTCTAATTTTACAAAAGAAAGAGTAACTTTTTCTGCATAAAACAAAATTTCTCATTTCTTACAGAATCCTTATCTGTGTTATTGGCAAATCAAACAACATTGCACACAGAATGGAAATGACCCCTCACTATTCCTAATGCCAGACAAACCAAACATGCCTTGGGATTCAGCAGCATTGCTTTGAATGAGAGTTCTGGAGAACTTTCTCTATTTTCTGCTGTTTTAGCCATGAGTCAACACACACACACACAGAGAACACAATATGCTTATATTGATTTGAACCTTCTTCCTTTGCAGTTTTTCATGACTTGTGCAAAATGTGACTGGCTCGACAATAAGCATGTTGTATTCGGGGTATGTCTTCAAATTCTTATATAAGATTTTGTTATGCTTCTCTTTGCCCTTGTAATTGATCAGTTGAAAATTTTGCAATCTGTGTGTTTGGAAATCAGTTCAGGCGGGCTATATCTGATATAAAATTCAAATGTAAATCCAACCTGAACTGACTTAGCCCTGCAATCAAATTGACATAATTAGAGGTCTGTATTCAGCTTGGATTGGATCAGGTTGATTTAAGTTTTGTGCACAAGATTATACATGTAGATGTGCTACTCTTTTTCTAATATGTGCTAGTATTTCCCTCTAAGAAAGTTCATTTTACTCCACCTCATCGACTTCAATTTCATTTTCTGTTCTTATGTAGAGGGTACTTGGAGATGGTCTTTTGGTTGTCCGAAAGATTGAGAATGTTGCCACGGGACCCAACAACCGACCAAAACTACCATGTATTATTGCAGAATGCGGAGAAATGTAGGGGTTGAGTTCAAGAACAGCCCTGACGATGATTAATTACAAACATTTCTGTAATCCTTGTAGGAACAAAATCATCTTAATTCACTGACCTTTGACCTACACATTTCTCAAAATGGTGTTGGAGAGGGACTCCCTGAATGCAGCAGCCTTGTGGAGTTATAACTTGTTGTATATGACAATTTCTGAACATGGTATGGGAGCTTTCAAGGATATTTACATGATTGATGATAGATTTGCTCTACCCTAATGTTGCCAATTCGCATGTATAGTTTGTTAGATCAGTTGCTGATCTCTCTCTGCCTGTGCTGATTTTTCTCTGTGCAATGACTCCATTGTTATCCTTGTCTAAAGGATGAAGGATTATGAAGGGCTTCCTCTCTTGATCTGTTTTTTACTAATCAATCATTGAAATCATATGAAAAATGATTTAATTTTAATTGATATACAAGTACTAATGTGAAAAGAAAAAAAAGTATCAAAACAATTAGTGCTCGTTCGGTAATTAGTAACTTTTGAATTTTTTCCTCCAAAATTCTTTGAAAAATGTGTTTGATAAAATCTTATAATAAATTTTTTGAGCTTCTATGTCTTATATAACATTAAAATATTTTCTTAGCATCCTAAAATATCTAACATTTTTTACAACTATAACAACAACAAAAACCATTGCAAAAAGCTTTTGCATTTTCAGCTAAAAATATCATAAAAATTGCCCAGAGAGGGGAATGAAAAAAAAATGGTATTGAAACGACGTCATTGTACTTGGACGATAAGAAAAAGGGAAGCGGCATCTAATCTTCGAACGACACGTAGTTTTGAAGAAAACAAAACGGGGTCGTATAAGCTCCATCACCACCCAATCGCAATCATCTTCTATACCTAGCTTCGTGTCTTTCATTTTCTACGCTGAAACAGCAAATAAAAAAAAAAAAAAAAGGGAAAAGAAAAGAAAGTTGCAATCTTTAGCGCGGTGGAGTTACTGAACTGAATCAATGGCGACGGCGACGGCGCAGGCATTGAGGGTCATGAAGGTATCAGGAAACTCGAGAAGTGTAGAAGAAGCAAGAGCTCGAGTCTTCGATTTCTTCAAATTGGCTTGTAGATCACTCCCAGCTGTCATGGATATTTACAATCTCGACGACGTCGTTAATAAGTCTCAGCTTCGCTCCTCTATCTCCTCTCAGATCCGCAAGAACTCTCACATCACCAATGCTAAGGTCACCACTCTCTCCTCTCAATTTTTTTCTTAATTACTTTAAAGTCTTGTTTTATTAATCAAGGATTATTAATTTAATAATTGTTTTTAAGTTGTAGTGGTAATTGCAAATTAACTAGTGTTTGTTAGGTTCAGTAATGAGAAACACCACCCTGGAAAATCCCAGCCGTTGAATTTGCGGGACCCAATCATTCAATCAATGTTTGTGATATCTGGGGAAGAATGTTAGGTAAAAGTAGGATTAATCTTTTAGGGTTTGGTGGAGAAAGTTTGTGTATGATTCATTTCAGTGAGAGTTTTCGATTCAGATAATAGTGTCAGTAATCGGCATGGTAAGGATTTTTTATTATTGTTGTTTATGTATGTAAATGGTCCGGTGTTTGTGCTTGGTGTTTTAGGTGAAGTATCAAGTTTTATTCTTTATGGAAGTTGTCTGCTTTAAGGTTTCAATTCATTTACAGATCCTATGAAAATTGAGAGGGGGTGAGAAAAAAAATGAGAGGAAGTGTTGAAGTAGTCGGAAAATATGTGATGCCATTTGTTCTTTTAAGTTAGACAAAATATGCGGATTGTTTCTCTGTTCATGGTTCTTTATGCATTTCTTTTTAATAATAGAGCTACTACGAGTATGTGAAAGCATGTGTGCTGTGTTTTTCTCTCTTTGATGCACTTTTCCCCCCCTCATTTGCAACACTAATAACTCTGTGCTCTTCTCTTGTAGTATGTTCGTAAACATTATCTTTATAAGCTTAATCCTTGTCCTTCCTACCATTCAATGTTAGAATTTAAGATATTTGATTCTCGCTGCCAGAGAATCCAGTAGTCGGAATCAGAGATTCAAGCTGCCAACAACTACTGGTGTACAGAAACCCCTTCCACTTCAAGTTCAAACACTAACCCTCCTACTTGCTGAGCCATAGAACACCAAAAGGCTGGCATTGATGGATTTCTCGGAAATCTCTTTCACTGTACCCGGAACAAAGAAAATAAACTCGTCCTTTATTTTTCTCTTAAAATATTAGAAGCTACAAGAATGATTCCATAAAGAAGAAGGAAAACATTAGATTCCCTGGAAAAGAAGGAAATATCATTTCATCTCCAAACTGTAAGTGCAGTAGCATCAGTGATGACTTTGTATTTCCTTGGCAACCAAGTTGTTGTCATTAGAGTTAGCATCGATTTCTTGATACCAGATACCAGTGCATTGATAAAGGATGTTATTGTTTCCATCTGTTTTGGGAGGTGGTTCTAACTCGAAACCAATTTTACTGTACAAAGTAGATTGGGTGTGCTCAATAGGTTTTATCAGTAGTTTTTGATTGTTTAACCTTTTGATAATAGATCATAACAGTCATTGTATATTCTCTTTTCCTACTTATCCAGTCTCTTCCAACCATTTGTGGATATATTTGCTTCTTTACTTCATTCCAATAAATTTATGATTGGCTTCGAAAATAAATTTGGTAGTGTCTTTGCTGGGCATTAGATCATTCCTTTCTTTGTTTTTTTTTTTTTTTTTTTTTTGTTCAGGGCTTCTTTTGATTAGGAGTGAGAGCTCCTTAAGGGAGTCACCAAGGAGACGGATATATATATATATCTGAGTAGTTATTATAGATTATTGTGGCTTAAAATCTCGCTATTTTGCTGATAGTCATAACCTGTAGGTGATTGATATGCTGCTCTTCAAGGGGATGGAAGAGCTGGGCAACATTGTGGAACATCATAAGCAGCGGCATCATATCATTGGCCAGTACATACTAGGGAAGGAAGGGACCTTGCACGATTCATCACCCAAGGATCCAAGCACCTCTGATTTTCTCAAGAATTTCTATAGTGGCAACTACTTTTGAAACTCTATGTTATGTGAACGTGCCTCTCTTTGGTTTTGCTTCGGGTCACCAATTTCCCAAATAAATGAACTAATATTTCTGTGTCGTTTGGTTTGTTGGATAAAATCCTCGATCATTTGTTCATGGTCCTCTTTATTGGAACCAGATTACAATTTTATGAATTCCTGTTAGTTTTCATAAATCAAGGATATGTAATTGTTGTTGGTGGTTGAAGATGCATATAGCATTCTGTATCGTGTGCATGTTGTTGCTTAGTTTCGGATAATTCTATCAGTGGCCCATGATTATATAGCATAGTCTAAGATAATAAAGAGGCCATTTGCTAGGAAAGCATCGAATGCAAAAACTTCTTGTAAATAAAAAGCGTTGTTCCAAGAATTAACCCGATTATTGTAAAATATTTATAAGGGTTCTATTCTTATAAAGTTGAGACTTTGCTATTTCAAGAAAAAATATATAAATACTTTCTTGTAAATATTATTTTGTTAGGTAGTGTTATACGTTTCACCCTAATATCATGACGTTTCACTCTAATATCATGAACAGACTTGTGCTGGGATAATGTGACCACACCACACCAAAACTCTTTAATATGAGTGGGGAGGCTTCCGAGTCTATTTTGAACATAATTCAAGAAACGAGCTCCATGTTTAATTAATCATTCACCATTATCTCGGTCCAATGCTTAATTAGATCTTATTATTAAATTTAGGTTCTGAATCACTATTATAGGTTTAGGGAGTTTTTTTATAAATATAGATAAACTAGTTTAGACAAACTTTAATAAAAATAGAATAAATATTTTTATTATAAAAAAAATAAATAACAATGTAGTTTATTTAAAGTAGAATATGTATGATGATTGTCATCTTTTT
>Ga0307518_10002014_pt1 | contig 14933 bp, 4 predicted proteins | sample 25_EM_MG_FD_203889 | JGI IMG/M metagenome (GOLD analysis project Ga0307518, IMG submission 203889) | Populus trichocarpa ectomycorrhiza microbial communities from riparian zone in the Pacific Northwest, United States - 25_EM | ecosystem: Host-associated > Plants > Roots > Unclassified | place...
AATTAATACTCTCCATCGTATTAAACGCTACCTAAATGTTGGAATTCTAATTTTGTGCCTGTCTCTGGGCGTTAAATAATTATCTCTCTTCTCTTTTATTTTAAAAATGAAAAAAAAAAAAAAAAACACCACTAATTTAATTACCTGTAAAAGACTGTAAGATAAGATGGCCCGTAAAGGGTGTGGGCTGCACTTATATTTATTGGGCCAAGAGTTTATCTGGGAAAGAAAAAAAACTTTCCTTCCCTAGCTGCTGCTGCCCTAACCAAAAGCTTCTCTTGAATGCTGCCAGAAAATGGAGTTTTCAATTCATCAAGATATTACCATACACAGAGAGATCATGTGCTCCTGCGGATTTTTTAATATTAATTTGTAGATCAAATTTTTCCTTTGATTTTTGCTATTTCTTCATCCAAAATTAAAAATAATTGGCACTTCCAAGTCCTATAATTATATCTCACCATGAGTCCTTAGTTATTTTTCAAAAGATTAATTTGTGTTAATCCTACTACACGATGCTGTTAGAGAATAATATAAATTATATCTTGAGATTTTATCTAAAAATTTAAGCTTTTGAGTTGAGATGATTATTTAACATGGTATCAGAGTCTTGATTACCAAGCAGTCACGAGTTTGAATCTCACCATCCTCATTTATTTGATAAAAATTAAACATAAAGTAATGTAGACATTTACAAGTTTCAAGCCCAAATGATTTTCACTTGAGGTGAGGGGGTGTGTTAGAGAATAATATAAATTATATCTTGAAATTTTAACTAATATTTTAAGTTATTGAGTTGAGATGATTTCTTGATAAATATTATTTTTCTATTTTTAATTAATACAAGGTTTATTATTTTTTATAAAATATCATATTCTTGTAATTATGAGGTGTTTGCACTTTAATCATATATTCATTAAATAAATATCGGGGATTTTTTATATATATAAAAAAAGCGATCGAGTCGATTTGGGAAAAAAGAAAGATTGAGGGAGGTTGATTCTGAGATTTTTAGTTCAAGAAATTCCAGGAAAGTAATTCTAATTTAATAAATAAATTCAAGGGGCTGAACACGCACCTTCTGGGAAAATAAAATAGTTAACTTTTGGTTCAAGGATTTATGCTCATCGTCTTTATTGAAGGCAGCATTGTTTTTGCTCCTTCTTAGAAATTAACTTAAGAGGAGAAAACATACGAAATCGTGATGCTGATTTTACTTAGGGCCACTGTACCATATATTATTTCTAGATGCATGTTTCTTGCTCTACACTGGTTATTAAATCTGATCTGATTCGAGATCTAATTCGAATCAAGTAAATTAATATAATATAATTTAATTATAACTCGTGTTAACTTGTGACTTGAATAATTTTTTTATTATTTTTCAAAATAATAAAATTTTGATTTTTATTATTAAAAAAAATTGAATCGATAATTTATCGGCGCTCTGAATTAGACTTGAATCGAGTTTAATATCTATAGTTATTGATATTCCAAATGTGAAAGAGAGACTTATAGACAACAATTTTATATATCTCAGACGACATTAGAAAGTTAATCCCCTTGGGGATCTTTCTTAAAGTTCCTTTTGAGCTTTCTTTGTTCAAACTTGCAAGCTTTTAAAAGGTTTACCTAATACATTTTTTTTTATGTAAAACTTGGTTACCAATTGTTGCAGGAGATAAGATCCAATGGAGCTAATCAATGAGCTAAAAAACTAAGTAAAATATGCATAAATCAGGCATTTGCCTGGTTGAAAGTCATAGTTATAGTTAATTAAGTGGACTAATTAATGATCTAAACCTAAAAGTTCTTACCTGAAAGGGAGGGGGGTTAGTCAAATCTGCAGGCTCTCCTAATTGATCTTGTTTTGAGTGGAAGTTTTGGTATTACAGAAGTCAAAAGCAACGAAAATAATATGAATAAAAATGGGATGAAATTGGAGTCCAATTTCGAGCAAGCAACATGGCATAGAAGACTTCTTTATAAATAAAAAAGTTTTTATTCTTGGAGACGATTTATCAAAAATATTTCTCATCGACAATGAGTAAAAAGATGAATAGAAAATATGCTTAAAATCCTATCTAAAAATTAAAAATTAGTAATTTTGTTTTCTAACAGTCATGAGCTCGAGTTCCTTCAGAGCCACTGAAAACTTACATGGTCGTTAATTTTAGAATTCATAGAATTAATCAAGGTACACGTAAGATGATCCAGACATCCATATTAATAAAAAATAAATAATAATTAACAATTAGGATGGATATGTGTGCATACACAATAATATTATAGCATCATTTATCTTAGTTTAATGTAAGAGATTTTGGAACCTAAAATTTATTATTATTGTTGTTGTTATTGTTGTGTATATATCAATTTAAAACAATGTGATTTTTATTCAATAAACTATATTATATTTCTTATAAAAACTATATTTTATGAAAAAAACACATAAATAAAAAATAATGTCTTTTATTAAAATACATATTTTTTTAAAATCATTTTTTTTTTACACATATGTTTTTAATTACCATGTAATCAAATAAAAAAATAAAAAAACACTTCACAACCCGAGATCAAATATTTACATTTAATTAATTAATTAAGATCAAAATATACAACAACAACATGCATATATATATATATATATATATATATATATATATAACACCTAACAAGCCATGTGACCAGCCCATGAAATCCTGTCTCCTTGCGGTGGGGATCAATACCGAGTTCATGCCTGTTTTTCATGGTAGTGAACGATGCGAGTCAATTCCTACTGGCATCGATCTAGGGTTTAAATAATCCATGCATGTTGTCGTTTTATCTAGCAGAATAATACAGTACTAGCCGTATTTCAGGAGAAAGAAAGAAAAACAATGAATCTTCATTTTAATTTATTGGATATTGATTCTGCAACAAATAGATATCCAAACAGAGAGAAGATTATAATGTGGGGGTAGGCCTTGATTTATATAATTAAATAGAAGCTATTATATCCGGATTATGATCATCCTTTTGGAGTCTTGTTCTTGGAGATTCATATTTTACATGGGTTATATATTCTTATCTTGTTTCTCAGTAATCCTTTACACGTCTCAATCTATGCATAGCTGTTTTAGGTCTCCTTCTTATTATTTTTTTATATTTGATAGTATTATAAAAAATAAATAGAAGAATATTTTTTAATGCTTAACTATATCATAGAAAATAAGTTGAAAAATAACTTATTAATATTTTTTCAAGTTTATTAAAATAATAAAGAACAAATCGTACAAATTAAAAAGTTGAATGTGAATGAAATTGAAAAAAAAATCTAATTTTATAAATCAACTCAAATAAAATAAATAACAATCAAAATAATGGAGATCAAATCTAACAAATAAAAAGTTGAAAGATGATGAAATAAAAATAATAATTGTAATTTCATAAATTATTTAAAAATAAATAAATATCAATAAAAAGAATGAGGACCGAATCTGATAGATAAAAAATTTCAATTAAGAAAATGATAAGAGAAAAGCAAATAACAATTATAAAAATAAAGACCAAAGTTAATATAAAAATCAAATTATCAGGGATGAAATTGAAAAAAAAAGATTCAAAACAAAATATATAGCAATCAAAAATTTGAGGACCAGATTTGATATAATCATCAAATAACATGATATTTTTAAATTTTTCCCAACTTCTGAAAAGTGTTTTATGCCCAAAATAATATGTACACTTTCTTGAAAACTAAGCTAAATATTAACTAATTTTTTTAATAACAAACAAAAACATAAAAATTTAAAAAATTATTTCTAAAAAATTATTTTTCATAAAACAAGCAACAATGACATAGTTTTTCATCCTCTCTTCTCATGGAAGTGACAATGAGCACAAGAAGATAGGAACAAACAAGACTGTAGTAGTGTTTGCATGATTGGAAGTCCTTTTCATCATTTCTTCTTCTACATTTATAACCCAGAAACGTTCAAAGATTTTGGTTAATTTAATAAGCAAGAAAAATTAGTATTGACAACATAGATATGACGATACTCAAGAGAATCTGATGTAACGTTTAGAGTCTGACGCAATGTTTTAAAATGGATTAAATTAGGATTTTTAAACTTTAAAGTTACAAGATATATGAAAATAGATAGAAAAAACACTAATATTATATGAAAATTTTAAAATTTAATAATTTTATAAACAAAAATTATGATCGGGAATTAGAGAATGCAATTTATCATGTTTGTTTTTAATTTCACTGTAGTTAATTAGAAAGAAAAGCTTTATTTTACTAGTTCGAGTCCCACAAAATTCAGGGTAATTAGAGGCTTATATGATCGTTAACTTCAGGGCTCGTGGGATTAGTTGAGGTGCACGCAAGCTGGTCCGGACACCCATGTTTGTTGGAAAATAATATAAATCATATCTTGAAACCTCACCTAACAGTTTAAGCTATTGGGTTAAGATGGTTCTTTGACATGGTATCAGAGCCTTGATGACCAAGCGGTCGCCCAAAGGGCTTTCACTTGAGGTGGTGTGTTGGAGAATAATATAAATCATATCTTAGAACCTCACCGAACAGTTTAAACTATTGGGTTGAGATGATTCTTCGACAACATTAATAAAAAAAAATTATTTTGTTACAAACAAGCCAACCCATATCTCTCTATCGTAAATAAATTAATATATAATACGTTCCAGATTATATTGCTATAGTAAGTAAGTGACCCTCTTCTTTTCCCAGTTTTTATTATTATATATTTGCCACTCTTTTCTAATATGTTAAATAAATATCTCATAGCTTAAATTAAGAGGGTGTCCTCATCATTAACATAAATATATTAACCTAAGTTCGAAATCTGCTGTCACGCAAGTTCTTCCCTGCCATAGACAGAAGCACGACAAGAAAATTAAATTTATTTAATGGTCATTATTAATCAAAGTGCACCTAATATAAAGATTTGGTTGAGAAGATCAAATCTATTAAAGCCTTGCTTTGTTTCTTTTATGTTGCGGGCACAATTCTGGAATTCATCCACAAGTAATTAAACAATTATTAGCCACAAGTAATCGAAAATTAAATTATCAGAAAGAGCTTATTAATTCGAGATTTTAATAACAATTATATACTTGCGTGTGAATTGGAGTATATAGTAATTTTTATAAAATCATATATTTTATTATTATTTTAATCCAATCACATTTAACTTTAATATTATTTTAATATTTATATAGACTTTAAAACCGATTGAATCGAAATAACCCGAATCTAAACAGAAAACATAATTAAAATTCAAAATTAACTAAAAAAATCATTAAAATAGCAAAAATAATATTTTTTAAGCTTAATTCGAACATCTTTAGCTTGTTACAATGAACTTATTTATCTATAGAACTTGACATGTAAAATTACTTAATAAAATTTAAATATAAATTAAAAGTTTGATATAAAGTTATAAGTATTTTTGGGTCAAATTATGTATTTAAAATGTCTATAAATATATGTGTTAAGTAAATTTAACCGACCCTTTTTTTCTTTTACCGTCTCTATTTCACGCAAAACAGTTCCAAATTATAGAAAAATAGGTAGAAATTTCTTTGCTATTTTCTAAAAAGCTTGAATTATAAATAAAAACACACCAAATATTTATAAAAACCGATCAAATTAAAAGAATCCAAATCTAAGTAGAAAACATAGTTAAAATCTAAAATTAACTAGAAAAATTATTAAAATAATAAAAAATAATATTTTCTAAGCTTGATTTCTAGTTTTAATAATGATGCGAGAATTTGTAGTTCAAGAATTGTTCTAGGGTTTTTAACATCCTTCAAAAACTTGAAAGGAAATAAAAAAAATTGAAAGGAAGTAAATAATTTGAAGCAAGAATTAATTTATGAATTTAGGTGACATTTTAAATTGAACAGAAAAATAAAATAAAAAAATGACCTGGTAAAAACCAATTAACTTAATCATGTTTTTAATTATTTAATTAATCTGATTAAACCTAATTAATTTAATACCAAGATTTTAAAAAATAAAATAATATTATTTTAATAAAAATAATTAGTACCAAAAACCTTTTCAAGTTAAATTCACTGTCAGGTTTCCAACTATAATTGCAACAGTTTTATAATAAGAAATTGTAGAAAAATTGAACGCAGAGAGGTACAAGAGCATAAAAAAAATTGATTCGTCGTCTAATAACACATCTTAGCTCTGACCTTTTTCCAATTCAACGATAAAACACGGGTAAAACCGTATTTTTTTTAAATTTTTTTTATTATAAAATATATTTTTATATATTTTAGATCGTTTTGATGTATTAATTTTAAAAATAATTTTTAAAAAATAAAAAAAAAATATTATTTTAATACATTTTTAAACAAAAACATTTTAAAATACAACTACTACCTTAATTCTAAACATATCCTTATATTACAATCCAAAAGTTATTAAGATTCTATACTAATAACTTATGTAACAAGTAGGGGTGATTATTTTTTGTTTGATTTGGTTTTTGTCAAAAAAAATAACAAAAACAGGTTTTTTGGGAAAAAATCAAAACCGGTTCAAACCGACCTGCTTGGTTTTTTTCGGTTTGTCTCGGTTTAGTTTTGGTTTGGCTCAGTTTTTTTTTATTTGGGTTCGGTTCGGTTTTTTTGGTTTCATGCTTATAAAACTGAAACCGAACCGGTTGGTTTTTTAAAAATTATAATCGGTTTTTTTTCATGGTTTGATTTTTTTGGTTATTTTTTTTAGTTTTTTTTGTTTAATTGGTTTTTTGATTTTTTTGCTCACCATTGATAATGAAAATCTATTTATTTTTTTTGTTTTGATGTATTAATATTAAAAAATATTTTAAAAAAATATTATTTTAATATATTTAAAAATAAAAAAATTATTTTGAGAAATATGATGTATTCTTTATACTCACTTCACCTTTTTGTACCTCTTGTCATTAAAAAAAAAAAAAAAAGCATTTCACGTTGGATCAATAATTCAACATTGGACAACTATTAAACCGCACAAAAGTGTGATGTGATGCTTGCATAATTAATTGTTAATGGAGCCCTCAACTAAAAATCAAAGAAAGAAATAAGGACGTAAAATTGTTTTTTATGGAAGGAAGACAAGGACTGCTACCTAGGACATGATACTATTGGATCTGTCAAACCACTTGAAACCATCCATAGTTTGACGTTTTGGAACTTCGAAGATAAAATCCATCTCAACTCAGATCTCTTCAAAGACTTTTCAGCTCTTAGACTCTTGATGACACGGGCAAAGCATACACAAAACATTTTGTTTATAGAAGCCAGCCAGCCAGCCAGAACAGATAGACTCATGTTTGCAGGTCCTCTTGTCTCTGCAACCACAACATAAATGAGGTGATAGCTGCACCTACCAACCTGTCTGTTTCTCTAACACTTCACCTTTCTCCTTCTTTCAGCTATTGCTCAACAAAAGAACTCAGCTTTCTTTGAATCTGCACCCTCTTCTCAGCTTTCACATATTGTCTGTTCCTACAACGATGTTGGTCTGAATTTATGGTCGATATGAAGAGTGCCCATCAATGAAAATTGATGGTTCTCTTCCTCCTCCTTTAGTACTTCTCAATTCTCATAACTGAAAGGTACCCTTCAATCAGCTGTCATTCTTGATTATGAATTTGGCGTTTCTCATGAGTGGTCCTGGGACTTGAAGTTGTCTGTGTACCCTGTTCTTGAGGGTACATAGGCTGTGTCTCTTGGCTTGTTTCCTTGACTGACCATTTTGGTTTCTCTTTCATTTCGTTCAAATTTTGGTACCCTTTCAATCAGCTGTCATTTTGTCCAAATTGAAGGGAAGAAAGTTTAGAAGAGGGGTCATCTTCTTTCACATTTATCCATGTTGAATTTTTTGTTCATACAATTCTGTACTTTAGAATTCAGTAGCCTAGCGTTATCCTTTTCTTCTGATACCTGAAATTGTCCTCAATTTGGAATTGTTAGCTTTAGATGTACAGCAACCTGCTTCCATGGTTCAACTTGTTTCTGTTGGGAGTACTGATTCTAGATTCTTTGCAGAATGTAGAGTTTTGTCATTGGTTTGTATAATATAAAATGTCCATCAAAGCCCTTTTCTTCGTGTCCTGGATTTTGGAGCTGAATTCTATTCTTTTGTTCAGTTAATTCGCCCTCCTCTTCTTGAGTGGTTATGGACCAATGGGGTTTAGTTCGCTTCATGGGGTCCATTTCAGTGTTTGTCCTCCTTTTTCCTGGAGGTTGCAAGGCTGGTATCCAAAGTGTGGGCAAGATCTATCCAGGGTTACAAGGGTCTGCAATGACTTGGATCAATCTTGATGGGTTGTTTCTTAGATCTAACAACTCGGATTTCGCGTTTGGCTTCACAACTACTGAAGATGTTACACAATTTCTGTTAACCATTGTCCACTTGGGTAGCTCGAAGGTCATATGGTCTGCAAATAGAGGCTCTCCAGTTTCAAATTCTGATAAATTTATCTTTGGTGAAGATGGTAAGGTATCTTTGCAGAAAGGGGAAGATGTGGTTTGGGCAGCTGATACTGGTGGCAAGAGGGTTTCTGCAATAGAGATGCAGGATTCAGGAAATTTGGTTTTGCTTGGGAATGACACTAGTGTACTGTGGCAGAGTTTTAGCCATCCTACCAATACACTCATATCAAACCAGGATTTTGTAGATGGAATGAAACTTGTAAGCGATCCCAACTCCAATAATCTGACCCATATCCTTGAAATCAAGTCCGGAGACATGATTCTTTCAGCAGGTTTCCAAACTCCACAGCCTTACTGGTCTGTCCAAAAGGAGAGCCGGATAACCATCAATCAAGGTGGTGGAAAAGTTGCCGTGGCATCTCTCAGAGGAAATTCATGGAGGTTCTATGATGGAAACAAAGTGTTCCTGTCACAATTTATTTTCTCAGATAGTGTTGATGCAAATGCCACTTGGATTGCAGTTCTAGGAAACGATGGTTTTATATCTTTCTACAATCTTGATGAAAGTGGCGGTGCTTCACAAACAAAAATACCAAGTGATCCATGCAGCAGACCAGAACCTTGCGATGCACATTTTGTTTGTTCTGGTAACAATGTATGCCAGTGCCCTTCAGGTCTTAGTACCCGCTCAAATTGCCAGACAGGTATTGTCTCTACCTGTGATGGTTCACATGATTCTACAGAGCTTGTAAGTGCTGGGAATGGGCTCACTTATTTTTCTCTGGGGTTTCTCCCACCCTCTTCAAAAACCAATATGGAAGGTTGCAAATCCGCTTGCCAGAGTAACTGCTCATGCCTTGCTTTTTTCTTCCAAAACAGTTCTGGGAACTGCTTCCTGTTCAGTGACATCGGAAGTTTCCAGAACTCTAAGGCAGGCCCTAGTTTTGTTGCATACATTAAAGTTTTGAGCGATGGAGGCAGTGGTTCCAACGCTGGAGGGGATGGAAGCAGCAAAAAAAGCTTTCCAATTGTTGTGATAATAGTCATTGCCACATTGATTACCATTTGTGGTCTACTTTATCTGGCATTTCGTTATCACAGGAGAAAGAAGAAAATGCCGGAGTCTCCCCGCGAAACCTCAGAAGAGGATAACTTCTTAGAGACTTTATCTGGGATGCCGATCCGGTTTGGTTACAGAGATCTTCAGACTGCAACTAATAATTTCTCAGTGAAGCTTGGACAAGGAGGATTTGGCTCAGTTTATCAAGGAGCTCTCCCAGATGGAACCCGACTGGCTGTGAAGAAGTTGGAAGGCATTGGTCAGGGAAAGAAAGAGTTTCGAGCTGAAGTTAGCATCATTGGTAGTATCCATCATCACCACTTGGTTAGGCTGAAAGGCTTTTGTGCTGAAGGAACTCATCGCCTCCTTGCTTATGAGTTCATGGCAAATGGCTCTTTGGATAAATGGATCTTCAAGAGAAACAATGAAGAGTTCCTGTTGGATTGGGAAGCAAGATTCAATATTGCTGTGGGAACAGCAAAGGGACTAGCTTACCTCCACGAAGACTGTGATGTAAAGATCATTCATTGTGACATAAAACCGGAGAACGTGCTTCTTGATGGTCAGTTTCTTGCCAAAGTCTCAGATTTTGGCTTGGCTAAGTTAATGAATCGAGAGCAAAGCCATGTTTTCACAACACTAAGAGGCACCAGAGGGTACCTTGCACCAGAATGGATCACAAATTATGCCATATCAGAGAAAAGTGATGTTTATAGCTATGGCATGCTGTTGCTTGAGATCATCGGTGGAAGAAAAAACTTTATTGCAACTGAATCTTCAGAGAAGTCCCATTTCCCTTCTTATGCATTCAAGATGATGGAAGAAGGGAAACTGAGGGAAATCCTTGATTCGAAGCTGAGGTTCGACAAGGACGATGAGAGGGTCTCCACGTCTATTAAAGTTGCGTTATGGTGTATACAGGAAGATATGCATCTCAGGCCATCAATGACCAAAGTTGTCCAAATGCTTGAAGGTCTCTCCCCAGTTCCACTGCCACCTACTTCATCACCATTGGGCCCTCGCCTTTATTCAAGTTTCTTCAAATCTATAAGTGGGGAAGGCACTTCCTCAGGACCATCAGACAGCAATAGTGATGCCTACCTCTCTGCAGTACAGCTTTCTGGCCCAAGATAACATTTGCTGACTGTTGGTGGAATTCTTATGTTTAGATGTAGAATTGAGCTATTCCTGCGTGTTTCCCGTAAAGTTCTTGTATATTTTTTATATTACTTGAAAGTTTTGTAACTCTAGCCATTGGTAAAGCTTGATCACTTCCAAGTTGATATGTAAATGAAGAGTGTTGATTAAGACTAAGTGATCCATTATAGAGAATTTTGACTCGAAACTTTGAAATCCCGTCTTATTTTTAACTAGATTCCAAGATTTTAAAGAAGGGACTAGCTGTAAATGATAAAGTTAGGAGAAATGATTGCCCAGTCTTATAGCCAAAGTTTATGATGGGGACACCGAACCAGAAACATTGTTTACGCACGCGTATGATCATAGACGATGGAGGATAGCCCAAACCATTGAGAAATTGGGCTTTAACTTATGTTTTTGGGTTTAATTTATATGAACTTTTAGTTAAGGTTTATTAATTTAGTTTTATTTGTTGGGTTTGATTTAATTATTGTTGGGTATTTTATTTAGTGGGTCATAAGCCCAAACGCTTGTTCTAGTTAGGGTTTTAATATTTATATCCCACTTTTCTAAATGTTAGGGAGTTTTGATGATTAATGAAAAATTTGCAGACTTTGCATATCTCCAATCCCCTTTCTTCTTTTTCTTGGCTTTCTCTTCTCAGCTTCTTCTCTAAAAGCTTCTTTCTTTTCCCGACTTTAATTCTTTTGTTTGTTGTTCCGCATCAAATTTGATATCAGAGCATGGCTTTTAATTGTTCTTACAATTAAACGATCCATATGTTTACGTTTAACCCTAGATTGATCTAAAAAAAAAAACCTCCACTGTTCTGATTACGAAAAAAAAAAACTGAGCATTGTTCATTGTTCACTGTTCATCCTCAAAATGCAGCAATATGGAAACGCCGATGAGTCTGCCTTCAACGCCGATCACAACCAACACCACCACATCCATCCATAGGTACACGCTGTCAACTACCCGCAGCCACAACAGGTCGCTCACACCAGCAGCAGTAGATCTTCGTCGGCGGCGGCGCACCTACCAGTTTCATCCTCTCCCCTCCATCGGCAGATCGGACATCCAGCCACCACCACCACTCCGCGCCACAAGAAGCCCAAAGATCCGCACCGAGTTGCTGTCTCCACAGTCCCACAGCGTCGCCACAACAGAGTTGTCTTCAGCAACCCGAAGCAGCGTTACAAACCATCTGCCGTAGCCACCACTAAATCGCACCCTCCAGCAGCAGCACCAGTCGCAGCCACCACAACTCGTCTTTCAGCCCTGGCGACGCCTAAACAGCAGTATCAACAGATCAGCAGTCACGCCTCATCGCCACAAACAGCAAGAAGGAAACTCAGCGAAGAGGATTGAAGCACATAAGACATTGGAGGCGAAATTAATTAACTGTGCCTCGTCATCCGCCACGCCAGCCCTCTGGAGCCACGTCATCCGCCACATCAGTTCAGTCAGCTACACCACTGGACGCCACGTCAGCAGCATCACCATGTCATCGCCTATTGCCACATCAGCTGCCACATAATCTGAGGTCCATCCCACAACTAAATCTTGGTCGGTAAATAACTCTACTTTTTGGTTTGTTGATTTCATCTTTTTGGTATTGCACTTGATATTCGAAATTATCATTAATATTTCTTTTGTGCCAAAAAAAAAAGAGAAAAAAAAAATCTCACCTAGCATTTTTAATAGTTAATTTTTGTTCATCAACCTCTTTCATCAATGATAGCTAATATCTTATTTTATTTGATAATTATGAATTCTTGCTTATGACATCGTATTTGATTAATCATTTACATTTAAGAATCTAGTATTACATGCTTACAATTTTATTAGTGTAATTTGTTCTTGATTAATCTCCACATTTAAAAAAAAAGATAAAAAAAAATAGCTTTATTTTTGTATTGTGACTTCACTTGCAAGAACCATTTGTGATCTCAATTTCATTTCTAAGTGAGTGTTGCATGCTTTTGTGTCATGATCATCTAGTGTCCAAACTTAAGTTTACACTTACCATAGACTCAACCCTTGGTCATATTCTTATGATCATTTAAAGGGCACTGCAAACTTAGGTGATCAACATGTTTAGAAGAATTGAGCCCCAAGAGAGTTTTTGAATAAAGCACTCAAAGACCAATAAATATCACAAGAATAATCATTATGGACAAGTTCACTCTGAGCACCATCAATATGACTATCATTTAGGTTACTCTAAACACGATGACTTTGATGAGCGAGTCTGGAGTCCTAACAAAATAGAAGCCCCCACTTTTGACGGTCGTCATGACCCTTGGATATTTATATGTGGATTCGTGATATGGATAGATTCTTTAAGTGGCATAACTTGTCTGATAATATGAAAGTTAGATTTGCTAAGATGAAACTCATTGATGAAGCCAAAATTTATTGGAGAGATGTTGAGGATTGTTTAGAGATGAGAGATAAACCTCCTATAACTGATTGGATCAAAATGAAACAAAAACTTTAGGAGAAGTACCTACCCCAGTCTTATAGGAATAAACTCTTAGACCAATGAAACAATCTAAGACAAGGGAATAAGTCTATCAATGAGTATATAACGCAGTTTAACGATTACATAATTAGATGTGCCATAAGAGAGAATGAAGCCTTGACTTTGCGTAGATTTTGTAAAGGCTTAAATGATGATCTTAGAAAAGAAGTTGAAGTTCAAGGTGTATCTACCCTTAACCAAGCTTATACCTTAGTTAAAGACTACAAGTTGGTCGCAAAGAATCAGTGGAAGAATCGTCAAGACTCTGATGGTATCCCTATTAGGTCCCAATTCAGAAGTAATGATTCTTTGTTAGGTGCTCCACCCCACAGACCTAATCCTAGTAACTCACAACTTTACAAGAAAGATAAAGGTAAACGAGTTGTTAATGAAGTGTCTAAAGTGAGTTCTATGGTTAAGTGTACTAATTGTCTAGGTTTTGGTCATATCTCTTTAGATTGTACCTCTAAACCTTTAGTCATCCAAAAATATAAGGATCTAGGTAAAGAGGAATATTGTAGTGTTGAAGTGTATGAGCCTAATTTTAAGGATTTTAGAGACCTAGATGACGAGGATGTGCAAGAAGAGGGACTTAACACAATGAGTCCATATGAGCTTGAGACTGAGGTTAAGAAAGAGTCTGATATGTCTGCTTTAATGGTAGAGGAAATTTTAGGGAACTCATCAGTGGAATCGCTTATAGAGATGAGTATGGTCTTAGAAGAGTCTCATGATATTAGTCCTCCTGAATTACCTGATTCCTCATCCCACATGCTTGGTGTCCAGCACATCATAAATTTAGAGCAACATGTTGAGCTTCTTGACCCCTTACCACATGCACGTGATGAGGAAAATGAAGATAATCCTAGGTTACTTGATTGTGTCCATATCATATCTACACAAGTTTCAGACAATGTTTGTCTCATTCCACACCCTCAATCATTTAGTGTTCATAGTTACAAACCTGAGGAGCCGATAGAACACCTTCCTATATCTCCTCACGATAGAATGTCTAAGTCAGCTGAGTCGTTACCATATAGGGTTCATAATTTGCATATTGAGATCATGAAACAAATTCAAGCAAGTAATGAACAATACAAATTTCGAGCTGATTTACTTAAATATCATGATGCACTTAATGTTGGAGATTATTTCATGATACAGATTAGACCTGAACGGTGTCCTTTGGAAACCAATCATAAATTGCAAGTAAGTAGTGCTAGACCATTCAAAGTGTTGCAAATGATTAAATCAAATAATTATGTCATTAAATTGCCATTAAATTTTGATATTAGCTCTACTTCTAACATGAAAGACCTCAGTTTTTATAAAATACAGCCTACCCCTGATGCTCCTTTTGATACCCTTACCTCATTATCCATATCTTTGGCACACAAGGAACATATTAATGCTACTTTGAATGCACAAGTTGTTTTTACCAGGGATGGTGAACTTCAGCAAATCCCAGTATATGGGCTCGACGACCAGATTCAGACTATACTTGGATTATCATAGAGATATCACAACAGCTTGATCCTTATCTTTGAGAGCATTATCGGAGCTGCCTTGACCTATACTCGACGGGGTCGAGTTCTTCCAACCCCGGGAGAATTGATGGGGACACCGAACCAGAAACATTGTTTACGCACGCGTATGATCATAGACGATGGAGGATAGCCCAAACCATTGAGAAATTGGGCTTTAACTTATGTTTTTGGGTTTAATTTATATGAACTTTTAGTTAAGGTTTATTAATTT
>Ga0307518_10002015_pt1 | contig 14929 bp, 9 predicted proteins | sample 25_EM_MG_FD_203889 | JGI IMG/M metagenome (GOLD analysis project Ga0307518, IMG submission 203889) | Populus trichocarpa ectomycorrhiza microbial communities from riparian zone in the Pacific Northwest, United States - 25_EM | ecosystem: Host-associated > Plants > Roots > Unclassified | place...
GTTGAAAATTATTTAAGACAATTATATATGTCCACCTCTTGCTCTTGAAAAGTCGCTTCACTGCATAATATATTTAATGACAAAGAAGTGTAACTTAACGAATTCTATGTTAAAAGTGAAAATATTAATTGACAGACGGCAACAATGTAAGATAATTGTTGCAATCATTCCAATCTCGAGAGGTATAACTTAACTGGTTAGATCTTGAGTTTGCTTTTTAAAGATTACCAGTTCGAGTTCCACACAAACCTTAGAGTCACTAGAGGCTTACATGATCGTTAACTTTGAGGCCCGTGAAATTAGTCGAGTTGCGCGCAAGTTGACTAAACACTCACGTTAATCTAAGGAAAAAAATTGTTGCTATCATTACGGTTTTTATTGCTAATATTTTTCTATACACGTTTTTTTTTAAAAAATTATTTCCTCAAATTAACCCTTAATTAGTCTTTTTGCTTGCGTAGATCTCATTTCCTAATGATATTAGAGCTTGTTTAGGAACGTGGTTGGCCATGCATTTTTAAAAATTTTGAATGTTTTTTTAATTTTTTTTATGTTTTTAGATCGTTCTGATCTATTTTAATGTGTTGATATCAAAAATAAATCTTAAACATTATTTAAATGTATTTTCAAGCAAAAAAAACTTTAAAAAACAATCACTATCACAATACCAAACACACTCTTAATGTGTGTTTGACATTGTGATAACTTTTACTGTTACAATTTAAAAAGAATAGGATGAAAAAAATATTTTTAGTTACGATTTTAATACGTGTTTGATTAGAACTGTTATTTATGAGATGAATTTTTTCTTACAAAATAAATAAAAGTAAATTATTTTAGCTTTTACAAAACTAAGGATTAAAACACTTTTATCATTAAAAAATGAGATCTACACGAGAAAAAATATTAATTAAGATACGCGTAAACTGATTCGAACACTCATGATTTTAAAAAAAAAAAAACCCAGGAAAAACGAGTTGTGAAACATGCATGCATGGCTAGCGAGACTCACCCAACATTGTTCAAAGGTTAAGAAAACACATGATTATTTATTGTTAGAAATCAAATTGATGATAATTTTGACTTAAAAATTCAGTAATAATGTAATACACTAATCTAACTAAAAACTCTTTATGACTTTAATTAGCTATCAATTATATAATTTTTTTTTATGATTCTTTGCCAATTAGTGGGATCATTATAGTTTCTTTCTTACCAAGCGAAAAAGACTTACGTTTCTACATTAATTAGTTAACATTAGTTATGTTGCCAGTTACGTTCTTGTAAGCCTTTTTTTAATAAAAAAAAATGATAATATATAATTTTTTAATTCCAGAAACGAATCAATGCTCTTTGATATGTTTTTGGGCATGCAATAATTGTCCTTAGCTTGTTGCCCTTCATGACAGAAGCTAGCCAAGGGCTAAGGCACACAGAATGCAGCTCCTGGTCCCCTGGCCTGCATGAATAAATTAATACCATATGATTAAATTCCTGAAGCCAGTTTTGTTGCTGGTTTGGTGCTTCCATTTTTTAATTAATTAACGCTCCCAGTATTGAATTATAAACCAAAATAGAAGGCATTAATTTAATGTCACATTATTGAAGCTATTGTGAAAATGATTGTACTATGACTGCAATTAATCTACAGTCATTAAAATATCTTGCAAGTCAATTAAGTGGCAGTACTGAAAAATTGATTGATTGTTTTGACTAATTGCATGCCCATGATTTGATAGTGTTCTGCTCGGTTTTTTTTTAATGTACATTTTATTTTAAAAAAATATTAAATTTATTTAATATATTTTTAGTGTTTTTTTTAATAAATTTTATATATCAATATCAAAAAATAAAATCTAAAATAAATTATTTTAATATAATTTTTTTAAAAAATATTTTAAAAAAATACATTGTATCATAGTATCAAACATCTAACATGTGATGTCCTACAATTGCTTAAGAGCTACATCATCATCTTAAATAGAATGCAATTACAAATTATATATTATAATGAGATTTGAGCAATTATTTTTATACATGTTTAGCAATATTTATTTAATTATAAAGATAATTATTTGAAATATCATTCTATCATAATTTTCACTAAAAAGATATTTGAGAATATTATGATCTTTTCAAAACAGCTTTTTGTTTAAAAATATATTAAATTAATATTTTTTTAGAGATTTTTTTTATTTATAACATCAACACATCAAAATCATTAAAAAATACTAAAAAAATATTAATTTAATATATTTTCAAGTTAAAAACACTTAAAAACAGAAATAAAAACAAAATTTCTGCCAAATACTCCAAAAGCTGTGCATAAATAACATAATGGTAACGATAAAATGCTATTCCATATATATTATTAATGATGTTGAATGCAAATAATCTCATGAGTTGGCAATTCTGCTATAGTTTTTACTCGCAAAAATTCATGAGTTAGTAAGGTTAAAATCCATTTCATGAACATATAGTATTATTGAGTTGCACTGAATGCAGAAGAAAAAAAGGACTTTCAATTTTGGACGAAGATATATAGGTCTTGCTAGGCAGCATGATAGCTGCTGCTCCCAGACAATTTTTTGTCACCGTGTAGCTTTTTCTCAATTCTTCACTTTTGAAGAATTAATACACGAACATTTTGTTTTTATATTTTAAAAAATTAATTTTTTTATTTTTTATTTTTATTTTAAAATAATATTTTTTAAAAGTTTTCAGCTGATATTAAAAATAATTTTTAAAAATTAAAAAATATTATTTTAATATATTTTTAAATAAAAAATATTTTAAAAATAACTATACTTTCATGTACGCTAGAAATTACATCACTAAATTAATACACAACAAAATAAAAGGGAAATCTGGAATTAAAATATAAAAAAATGAAAATCTTATGATAATTCTAAATCACTGTATTTTTCAAAATTGGAAGCTGTCAGTCAACGTCCAGAAATTCCAGTTTACTTGATAGTACAAACAGTACATGTGACAGTGATAAAAAAGACCCCATAATTGAAAAAAGAAATATATTGGAAAATAATTTATATTTTTTAATTAAAAAAAAAACTTATGTTATGATGTACATATGACGTAATACCATGATGAATATTAAAAAAATAAATTGTTCCCACCTTATTGTTAGTTGGAAATATGCCTTTTCACCTAAACTATAACAGTAAGCACCATCTAAAAGATAATGTAAGTTCTTAATTATAACTTAAAAAAGAAGATTAGTAGGCTGCTTTACCTTAATTTTATTAACATTAGATTAGATTGTTAATTAATTATATGAAGTGATCATATATTTCGCACTATATGTAACGCTTGCATGTTCGTCATAACACTTCCCTGTTTTTTAGTCTCGCATCCACTGAACTCAGACTGGCCAAAGCTAAAGCATCCATAAAAGTATAGAAAACATTTATGGTCCCTCTAATTTACTTGCTTTGTCATAAAACCTCTATATTTTAAATAACATCAAACCAACCCCTTCATTTCTAATTAAAGGTGTCAGTTGGCTAGTATATAACCTTCCCGACAACTAAAGTCCTGAGCCGAGATGATTTTTTAAAATAGTTTCCAGAGGATATTTTTCCTATAATAGTCACAACATCGCTACATAGACCGTCAGATATTTAGATATCAGAAATCTGTCTAGGCCCCTGATTTTTATAATTTTCCTTGTTATTTTCGGATTTCTTATTTTTTCTGGACTTTATGCTTTTTTCCTTTGTAATTTTAGATTTTTGTTTTTGTTTTTTGGTTGAAGTAGGATTTATATCCTATTTAAGGTTTTATTTTATTCAAGGCTTTGTAAACCTCCGACGGAGGTATACTTCTATATTATTATTTATAAAGAGAGTAACTTGTGAATTTAGAACTTGTATTTGAAGCCTCTTTCTCTCGTCAAAATTCCGTGTTCTTTGTTTGTTGTTGTTTTTAGTTTTCATCTGCATCATGAAGCCTCTTTGATCAAGTGATTATGAATTTGAATCCTATCATATATTTTTTATAATTAAATTAGCAATTTAAAACAATATAGTTGTGGACTTACATAAATTTTAAATTGAAATGACTTGCGTCTTAGGACAGTAATATAAAACTATTCTCGAGATGTTGGTCTGAATCTCTTCATTTGATTATGTTATCATCTATGGAATCGGTCCAAGTGCTCAATTTGTATTGAATTTTGGACGAAACAAAGAGAGTGGTCTAACTTAATTTAAAGCAGAGGTTTGATCCAACCAAATCTAACAACTAGAGGGACTACAAATGATTTTTCATTTTGACATTAAAGAAGGTGAGCGTCATGGGATTGGACTCAAGAGAAGCATAATTCAAACTTTACCGTTAAATATTGCAAAATTCCCAAGAAGACACATAATCACTCAAATTGTCCTGTTCACTACATGGATTCCACGCATGTAAGAAAGCTCAATGTACGTGTCTTTTGTTCCTTGTAATACATTACAGATTCTTAAAAAAACAGGAAAAATAGTATAAAATTGTAGAGAAGGGATCTCTCAATCTTAAAGGTTAAGGATCTAATCTCCTCTCTAATGGCATCAACGATCCAAACCCACCTTGGATCGCCCCTTCTCTCCTCCCATCTCCCTAATCCTCATGAATAAACAAAATGAAAAGATAGCAAGCAAACAAAATAGAAAAAAATGGAAACAACAAGCAAAAAAAGTAGCCTTGCATGACATACAAAAAAGCACAAACACACTCTCTAGAACACAAACAATGGGCATGAAGTGAGAAGTGGGAAGTAGAAGCCAGCTAATTCCTTAGACATAGACTCCACACCAACCTCTCTCTCTCCCTCCCTCGCATCCCCACCTCCTCACTACTATATTTATGTACGCACGGAACCCATCTTCCTATGCAAAAAACACACACATTCCTCCATATTTGACACCTCCATTTTTCCTTGTAAGCAAATCCCACTTCTCTTCTTCTTAAGAAAACCCCGCGTTTCTCTGTATAATAGATACATGTAATCTTGTGTTTGTGCGTAGATTAGACCTCGAATTTTTAGTTCTTGCAAAAGGGTCCTTGGTGTATCTTTGTTCATTAAAAGACTCTCACATTCTCTCTCGTGTTTCTAGCTAGGCGCTCTCGCTTTGCCTTGCTATATAGATTTTAGGAAGCTAAAATGGATTATGGGAGGCTCGGGCCAACAGAATCCGATCCGGGAGAAGGATCCGGTACTTCATTTAACATCAACGAGCCACAACTTGCCACGCCACGGGTTTCCCCAACGAGAAAAAAGAGAATCATCTTCCTTGCCATCTTCTCCATCGCATTGATAGCTGCTTCGGCCGTCTCGGCCGTGCTCCTCCTCGGGATTCGGACCAAGGCATCGGGTCAGCCCGACCCGAGCAGTCTTACTCACCGGAAACCGACCCAGGCCATCTCCAAGACCTGCAGCAAAACTCGCTTCCCTAATCTCTGTGTCAGCTCGCTCCTCGACTTCCCCGGCTCAGTCAGTGCGTCCGAGTCAGACTTGGTTCACATTTCCTTCAACATGACTCTGCAACACTTCAGCAAAGCTCTGTACCTATCCTCGGCAATCTCCTATGTCAATATGGAGACACGTGTACGGTCAGCATTTGATGACTGCCTCGAGCTACTGGATGACTCCATAGACGCTCTCTCTCGCTCTCTTTCCACCGTCGCACCATCCCACGGCGGGGGAACTGGTGGCGGATCGCCGGCTGATGTAGTCACGTGGCTGAGCGCGGCGTTGACGAACCAGGACACATGCTCGGAGGGATTCGATGGAGTTAACGGAGCTGTTAAGAATCAGATGACGGGGAGGTTGAAGGATTTGACGGAGCTGGTCAGTAATTGTTTGGCAATATTCTCATCGGCAAATGGAGACGACTTCTCAGGAGTGCCGGTACAGAATAAGAGGAGATTACTGACGGAGAATGAAGACATATCGTATGAGGAGAATTTCCCGAGATGGTTAGGGAGGAGAGACAGGAAATTACTGGATGTGCCAGTACCGGCGATACATGCCGATATTATCGTGTCGGGAGATGGGAATGGAACGTGCAAGACAATATCCGAGGCGATAAAAAAGGCGCCTGAGTATAGTACTCGGCGTACTGTAATTTACGTGAGGGCAGGAAGGTAAAGTTCGGTAAAAAATTAACCACTTTTTGAAAGTTCCTGGGCTTTTGGTTCGTATTCTTATTTTTTACCGTTGCTTTTTTATGAGTGAAGGACATAAATACCCCTACAATTTTGGAGGAACTGACTTTTTGTTTTTTTTTTAAAAACAAATCCGCAATCATGCATGAAGCTATGATTATGTGAAAAAATACCATTGATGAGTGTTTGCCCTTTTCATGATTTTTCTTTTCAGAGAAATGAGTTCATCATGCATTGTTTCATAATGTTTGAGAAATGATCTGACAATTGAAACCTTAATCTACTGAGTAAGATGTGAAAAGTTTTTTTTTTTTTTTTTTCTCAGGTACGAAGAGAATAACTTGAAAGTTGGGAGGAAGAAATGGAATTTAATGTTCATCGGAGATGGGAAGGGAAAGACTATAATCTCAGGAGGCAAAAGTGTTTTAAACAACCTTACCACATTCCATACAGCATCCTTTGGTAAATCCTCTTTTCTAATTACCTTCTCTTTTAATCTGGTATTGTTTTAAATTAGCCCCTGCGGTGCAAACCGCGTTCACGTGAAATAGTTTGCACCAAGTATTATGTTGAAACGCGTTTTTTCATGTGAAACACAGTTTGGACACGCAAGCTTTTTGTGTTTACTTAGGGCTTGCATTTACCTCTTGGCTTTTAGCTGAAAAGAATGGCTGTGGGTCATAAACTAGTTGTCCAAGTGGCACGTGAAAGCCCTCTGTTTTTTTTATACTCTTGACAATGCTTGCAGATCAGAGTCCTTTTTATTCCATTTTTTATCAGATGATAAAGTGGCCTTTTTTAAGCTTTTGTGACATCAACACCAGTAGTAAGTTCTTTTGCCGAGGAAAAAAAAGATAGGATAAAAGTTCATCTATCTTTTTTTATTTGTTAATTCTAGTTTCTTTGACTGCTAGAGCATCCGATGTGATCTTTCTACCCAGAATATTTACCTTGGAGAAATAAGTTTTGATCTTCTACAATTAGGTTCACCTTTTGCAATTGCCTCGGCTCTACACATCCCTTGCAACTAGCTTATGGTCCGACTTTTAACCTATTTCAAGATTCAGGTCAAATAGGATTGATATGGACAATCAAAGTTTTTTTTTTTAAATCAAACCGGGTCTTATTTGGTCTTGACCAGTGAACTCCCACTTGACTTGAAATCCAGTGTAAAATAAATTTTCAAACAACATATTACCTGTTGGATCGGACCAGTTTAATAATTCTGATAATTCTGTCTAGCACTCGCTTTCAGTGGGTCCATTAGCATGTGTGGACCATTGATTTAGTACTATAGATGAAATTAGTGGAGTTTACATGGATTAACAGAAGTACAGATGAATGGACAATGAAGCTTTAATTTGATTGGAAGTTTTACCTGTGATGAGCTAGAGCTTTTTCACTTCGATAGTTGATTTTTAGCAGCCGAATAGTTCAATATTTTTTTAAAAAAAGAAAAAAAATCAGAACTAGACGGTTCATTCCAGCTGCAAAATCATGGACACGACTCTCTGTTTATTTTAAATATTAATAGCTCCTCATGCATAATATTGACCAAATTCAACTGATGGATACAATTTAAAGGCAAGAGTAGTGTCATATTATTGGTGGTGGGTCATCAGCATCACATGATTAATAGGTATGCTCTTGGAAGTGGCATTGAATGTATCAATCTTTGATCATTAGATAATGAAAGCAACGAGTAATCACACAGTGGTTTCGCCATTTTCTTCTCTACACATCTTTCTTAAGATATGCTGGCTTGTTTATCTTATTATTCCTTGTCTGTTTCAACTCTACAGCTGCAACAGGAGCTGGTTTTATTGCTCGAGACATGACATTTGAGAACTGGGCGGGTCCAGCCAAGCACCAAGCAGTGGCTCTTCGAGTCGGTGCAGACCATGCTGTGGTCTACAGGTGCAACATCATTGGCTACCAAGACACCCTTTATGTGCATTCAAATCGCCAATTCTTCAGGGAATGTGACATCTATGGAACTGTAGATTTCATATTTGGCAATGCTGCAGTTGTGTTTCAGAACTGTAGCATATACGCCAGGAAACCAATGGCCTTCCAAAAAAACACCATCACTGCCCAAAATCGTAAGGACCCTAATCAAAATACAGGCATATCAATCCACGCTTGCAGGATCCTTGCCACTTCAGACCTCACACCGTTGAAAGGCAGCTTCCCGACATTTCTCGGCCGTCCATGGAAGCTCTACTCTAGAACTGTGTACATGTTATCATACATAGGCGATCATGTTCATCCAAGAGGGTGGCTAGAATGGAACACAACATTTGCACTCGACACATTATACTATGGTGAATACATGAATTACGGACCCGGTGGGGCGGTCGGGCAAAGGGTTAAATGGCCTGGGTACCGGGTCGTTACATCGACCATCGAGGCAAGTAAATTCACCGTGGCACAGTTCATTTATGGATCATCTTGGTTGCCTTCTACCGGGGTGTCATTTTTAGCTGGTCTCTCACTTTAAATGACATTTCTGTATCATATATGCAAGTGTTTTTGAATTGCCATAAAATGGGTATAGGCTTTTCTACTCTAATTAATTGCAATTGTACGCCTGCAAGTGTTAGTTTCTCTGTTCGATTTTTTCTTCTTTTTTTCTCGTAGTGTAATAACCATTTCAACAGCCTATAATGTTCCTTCCTTTACAGTTGTAACTCGTTATTATAAGTGCTATATAGAAAGTCAATGATTAAATGCTCTCTCTCTTCTAGCTTTTCAAGATCATGGAGTTTTCTACAGGCCTTTATTTTCTCTCTTCTAGGTAAATCTTTTGCTTTTTTCTAAATCTGACAACTTGTTCATAATTGTAAACTCGTGTTTCCAAGTAAGAACCCTAAGTTTTAACCATGGCGGGGGCAGGGCATAATTTCTGAAGGCATGAATGGAAATACGTGGACAAGATAATGAATGATTTATTATTTGACCCTTCGACAATGGTTTCTTGTGCCTGGTGGGTTGGTGGCAGTGCCTTTACTCTTTTTACCACTTGGGAGGACGTGAGGCTAGGATCTATATATTGAATCTACTGGTGGCGCCGTGGCGGTGACAAATATGAATGCGCAAACCTACTCACATTATTGTTGCCTTCTGGTCATCAAGACTAAGCCCGAGTACGACGAGGCACAAAGGTTCCAACCCAAAACCTGCCCTACCACCGACACCACTGGGGTCTGGGTGGTGGACTGGTGCATGATCATCATCCTGGTGGGTTCAAAAATCAGGTGACTCATTAACACTGTCCTTGACAAGTTGAGCTTGCGAGATGGCCCATTTCCTTTGTTTTTTATTTCTTTTGTTTGCCTTTCCTGTCTTGGCTCTTAAGAGAGATACCATCCTGTTGTTCTTGCTTTTCTTCGTGACACTATTTGGATTTTGTGACCCGACTAACGCACTAAATAGGAGAAAACTCTACAGGCATAGAACAACTATGAAACTGTTCTGATATACTCACAGCTTGAGGGATTCTTAAACCCTCAGATTGTACAAACAACATGCAAATTAAATCAAAGTATTATCTACTTTTCCTTTGAACCGGTTCGATCCAATGGGTTATTCGAACCGGTTCGGACTCGGTCCAATAGGTTGACTCGGTTATATGTGATGTTTATGCAAGTCTAGCCAAACTCGAGTGAAATTCCACCCGGACAACTTCAAGAAAGAAATTAAAAAAAATAGAAATGTTGTTTTTTTAAAAAATATTATTAATTCAAGTTGGACCCCGTAATTAAACCAAATAAAATCTCAACCCAAATTTGACAACTATGACCATGAACTAACACAACTACTCTTATATTGGTGTTTAGCGTGCACAAGTTAGAAAAATAAAACTATATCAAGTTCAATTCCATGATTAGATTTATGCATACCTCTTATAGACTAGTTTAGTCCCATCTCATCTTTAAGTGTGTTTAAAAACATTGTTTGTTAAAAATTTAACTCTTTTAAAAAAATGAGTGAGAATTAATTTAATTAAACTCACGCGATTAAACAAGTTAATCCACGCATGACTTTAAGAAAAAAGAAAACAAAAATCACTTTTAACTTATATTAAAAAAAAAATGACATCACATTTTGATTTATTCAAATTAATTACTTACCCAACCCATGACCTACTCCTTGTACCATATCAAGTCATTCAATAACTTTTTAAGTCTTCAGACTTTCCCCTTTCATTAGTTCTTGCAATGACCCGCCGTGTTATCTTGTTTCACATGCAAAAGAACAGAAGACCTCCCAACTCTTTGAACTCTCTCACCTTCTCTCTTTTTTTGTTCAATCCTTTGAAACCTAACTCATCTCTGGATTTTGCTCCTATATGTACTCGATCGAAGTGAGATTTTCCTATACCGCCTTCATATCTACCTTCTGAAAAGGGTAGACAACGATGAAAATAATGTTATGTTAAAACTGGACAGATAGCATTCATGTCAAGAGTGCTGAGTAGGTTTTTGGCTTTATGTTGTTTTGTTTTGAGTCAACAAACCTGCACGCTGTGCCAGGCCAGCTGTGATTGGATGGTCTTATCCTGTCAAGTTGCCCATTATCCTTGAACAATCTACCCATTCTTGTGCTACCCACCCATTTACTGAAAGAGTCCGTGCCTGAAGTGATAATAACCCAATACGACACATTTTAGAGGTGAAATGAAATTTAAAAAAAAACACATTTTAAAGGTGAATTGTTGTTGGGAGCTATTTTCAATCAATGGAGGGGGTAAAGGACAAGCACAAGAGAAGAGGGTTGCTGCACAAGATCAGGTGCATGAACAACATGATGGGGCCCGCAAGTTCCGGCAACCAGTCGCGGTTTGCGCAGAACCAAAGACCAGTAAAATATGGATAAAGTCCCATCATTCATACTCCATGCATGGGCATGATAGCTAATGCACATAAGTAACATATCTACAAGTTATGCTCTGGACTCACGAGGACAGCTTATCAAGATGACGATCCATGATTAGTGATACAGCTTCAAGGAAGGTAGCCTCACCGCTTCCTGGGAGAACAGCATCCTGAGCTTCTTGCACAATCTGCTCAATCACAGATTCCTTCCTCAGTGTTTCCCTGCACATGATGCTTCCAATGGCAAAGGGAGTAAGACCTCTCTCTGCTCCTTTCTTCAGGAGCATTGTGGAGATACAGAGGGTGCGAGCACACTCAGGTGGCATGTCCCACCCGTGAAACCTGAGAAGTGCAATATCCTGCTCAGCATCCAGAGCTTTGATGTACTCAACAGTGTCATGAGAGTACGGTTGTTGAGCTTGAGGCCAGTAAAGCCAGTCAAATGTGCAATCCTCAAACTGCAGTGAAATGAAGCAAATTTGAGAAGTAATAAAAATGAACTTGAAAGCACTAACAATTAAGTTGAGATATTAGAGTGCGGAAAGCATGCCAGGCAGTACATCTGACAAACTAAGCAGTTTATCTTTCTTAAAAAGAAAATCTGATCAATAAACTTTTGGCCAAGCGATGCCCAAATTTGAAAAGCAAGTCATAGAGGAACAATAGTGATGAATTAATGTAGTTTGCAACTAGTTCATTCCTCAACAGTCAGAAGCCCTAAAGAAGACAAGAGTTACAAGATAAAAAATGGTAGATGCGCAAGTAAATTGTTAAATGGAAACTGCAGGAATTTACATGAGAAGACAATTTATGAGAAAAAAAACATGAAAAGTATCACAAGCATATGTTCCCTAAAAATCAACGAGTGCTGAAGGCTGTTAAAAATGCACAGTGCACACAAGAAATCAAGAGAAGCAGAATTAACACCAACGCACATCAACAATAACATAAAGTGGCAAAACAGAATGAAACAGTTAAAAACAAGAAGACAGGCAGAAAGGTAAAACTTACATTTGTAGGAAAGCAGTAGCCATGATCAATTGGAATAAGCACAATCTGGCCATGTTCACTATCTTTACTGACCAATATGTTCCCAGCATGCCTATCTGCATTAGCCAATCTAATGTCCAACACAGAGATTTTGTGCACCTCAGCAACAGGGAAAGAACTAGGGCCCCTATCTTCACAACTTCCATTATTCTCCATGAACATCTGCAATGAACCAATTTTGATATTCTTGGAATCAAATTCATAACCATCGGGATGATTGAATCCTCTGTGGAGGCACTTGACCATTGCTGTGGGTGGAACCCCAGCAAAGCCTCTCTCCTCACCAGAAAATGTGCGTGGTCCACTCTTTGGATGATCCAAGATGTAAGCTGCAACTTCCCGCAGTGCACCTTCTCCTACTCTTGTGCCTTTCTTCAATCCCTCACCATCAATTGACAAGGGTAGCCCCTGAGGATTATTTACAGCCATTGGCTCCTCATCAATTGGTTTAAAGATAGAAACATATTTCTGACCAGATGAATCTTGCATGAAATAAGCTCCCCCAGATCCCTCAGAAGATCGAATTGGTTCATTGCCCCTATCCAGCCCATTGAAAGTAGACTTGAATAGCTCTCTGATAACTAATGGCAGTTGGATTTTGGAATTGACAATTAGAGGTTCCAGAAGGAATTCTCGTAATAGTGGTTTCCTCTCTATAACCCTATATCCCATAGATAAAGCACCCTGTTGGTGCTCTCCTACAGAGTCAGCTTTCTTCTCATTCAAATCCAATGCCTCAATAGACAATTCAAAATCTTTCTCAACAGGTTTTCCCCTTAATTTGGCTGATTTGCGGATAAGCAGGTGAATCACAGCATCATTACCTTTGCAAATATCAGTAATGAGCCTCTGGTCTTCAAGCTCCTCACCATCACATACCAGTTCTTGATCAACAAGAGCTAAACCTTTCCCTCTCTTAGCTATCTGCTTCTTAACATAGCCCACACTTCTACCCCTATCAACACGAAACTTGTACACTTTCCCACAAACAGTCCCAACTGTTATAGCTTGGAGATTCGAAAGCCTGACCACCAAATGCAGTACTTTTCCATCTGCAACACCATAATCTCTCACTTGAGAATTGCCCCGTGCTAGTTCCCTCCCCTCAAAAACCAATTTTTGCTTCTTCACAAAAAAACCTTGGGAAGCTTGAATCCTCAGCTTCACCGAAGCAATCGAATCTGACTCCATAACTTGCAATGGAATGATTGATCTCCCAACAACAAGAAAAATTCCAATAGAGTCACTAGAGCGCAGACCACACAGCCAAGGGAAATTGCGATGAGAATCTAAAGACTCATCATGCACAGGACTAAGAGCTACACTAGCCATCGACATTGTTAATCTTATCAATCTAAATCCTGGCTTCTTACACTAATATAAAGCACCAAAATCCTAAATTCTATAAGAAACCCCAAATTCATTCAAAACGTCCAAACCAAGTGCAAATCCAAGAACCAAAACCCCCCATGTTTCCACTAAAATCTGGGCAGACACGCATCAAAACCCAAAGAAACACTCCAAAAGTATTCACGCAAACGGTTTTGATAGGGTGGACCTATCACAGGATCTTTTTCCTATGAAAGATCAAAACTTTCACCAATCGCTCCAATGTATCTCTGCAAGAAACAACAATATCTCCAATCAGAAACTAAAAAATCTTATATCCTCATCAAATCCTAAAAACCCTAACTACTTAGCTCCATTCAAATAGCAATATCAAATCCTATATATATAAAATGAATCTTTAGTTTCTCAATTTCCTAATTTTTGAATCATGAATCAAAGAATAACCTTAGCAATCAAAATAAAATATTAAACAAAAGAACAAAAAAAAAATCTTTCTTTTCTCAATTTCCTAATAACCTAAACAGTCAAATGTGGATGAATTAGTTAAATTTCTCAAATCTTGATATTCGAGTTTCTTTAATTTCTTTCACTTGCATTTTCTCAGTAACCAAACAGATAATTCAAAACACGATCATAACATAACAAGATCAGTTCAGAACTCATTTTCCATTCCTAATTCGTTCATTTTCTTCACACTTTCTCAGTAACCAAAAAAAACCTAATAAACCTACAAAAATCGAATCGAAATTCATAAAAAAAAAATCCAAAAATCAAATAAGAAATTCAAAAAATTATTACCTGAAGAAGCTGAAATCGAAGGTGAAATGACGAGGATCAGAGGAAGGAGAAAAGGAGAAATTTAATTTTTTTGAATTTTTTTCGCGTCATTTTCTCGTCTCTTGATTTTGAAAATTAAATCCTCCTTTTTTCCTTTCAATTAATTTGCTCTCTGTGCTTTCGTTCTTCAGAAACTTTCTAGAGAGAGAGGTGAACAATGTTTGGAGCTGTGTAAGTTATTTATATTGAAGACGTTGGCTTGTGACGAAAGTTTAAGGGAGTTAACGGAGTTAACGTTTTAAATTAAATGTAATTAATTTGTACTTTATTTTTTAAATTTGATTAGCTGGAATTTGTCTCCTAGAATTCATGATGGTTTTAATTTTGGATTATGGTCGGTAAAAAGGATTTGATTGAAGAGATTAATTCCAACTAAAAAAAAATAAGTTAGGAGTGGTGATAATAAGAAAATGAATCGGCCAATAAAATACTTCGGATTGTTTTTTTTTTTTTTATGTGATTATAGGTTATTTTAATTTTTATTATCTGCAAAATACTTGAAATATATCTCATCCGTGAAATGAATTTATAAATAAATTAATTTAGGATTTGTTTTTGCTATCATAAGAAACTTATTATATAAATAAATAAATTTTAAATTTATAAAAATCTTAGTTAGTTTGCATATTAGTCAATTAATATTGAGA
>Ga0307518_10002016_pt1 | contig 14918 bp, 16 predicted proteins | sample 25_EM_MG_FD_203889 | JGI IMG/M metagenome (GOLD analysis project Ga0307518, IMG submission 203889) | Populus trichocarpa ectomycorrhiza microbial communities from riparian zone in the Pacific Northwest, United States - 25_EM | ecosystem: Host-associated > Plants > Roots > Unclassified | place...
GAGACGTCGGATTAGGTAAAGTTCCGAGGGCAATGGCATCGCGATGGCCGAGGTCATGGGAACTGGAGCGATACAGCCCTGCAAAGAGTGACAGCAGAGCCTATGACCACAGGAATACAAATCTCTTTCCGTCCTCTCAATTGTTTGTTGTCCGCACAAATAAAAAGGAAGTTGTGACGGTGTCAGATACCAAGGACGCAGCCACCCAGCAGCAGAAACTGGAGAGTGAGTCCGTTGTGACGGAAACAACTGTATATGTAGAGTCAGCTGCACAGGGGGGAAGGGGGGGGTGAACGCTGCTGCCCTGCTGGTTTGCAGGGCCTGGCTTTCCATTACACCCTGAGTTAATATATCCTGCTCCTCCTCTTGCCGCGAGGTGGAAAGTATTATCCGAGAATCACGCAGAGGGCTCTCGTTCGAGGACGAGTAAGCATATGGGGAAGTGGCGTAGCAAACAGCATTGCCCCGCAAGCCCCGTGACAAGTGACAGACAAATGGAAAATCATGCAAGTTTACCTCGGATGGATGAGGCGCCGTGTGTGTCGATCCGTGACATACTGGTAATAATATGGGTGCTATGCAGGTGCGGGCACGGGTGGGTGGGGGGGACTCGGAGGTAGTTTGGGTCGGCCACCGGACGCACGGGAGGACCGACCAGTTGTTTCGACCAAACTTGACAGCCTGTGGACGATCGTATACATGCGGCTTCCACTCGCAGATAAGCAGCGGGCGACGGACAAGGCAACAGCGACAACGTTAAGGTTTTGCCACACGGAGGGGAGAAATCGACCTTCTGTGTGTGGACTTCATTTCAGATGCCTGTAGTGGCCGGCACTCGGTCATAGCCAGACGGCGATGTCGAGCGGAAGTATCTTGAAAGACCGGGACGTGCACTTTTCGGTTGATAACGAGGCACGAAAAAGAACGACCAGACGAAAAACCATTTTGAGTCTCAAATGCATAGTCTGGACCGTATGGTTGCTCCCACAGACGAAATCATTGTCAATTTGCCAAGCTCCCGTTCGCTAGACGACCCCTTCCGTGGCTTTGATTAAGGGCATTCAGCCAAGGGGTACGAGCACGAGCACGAGCATGACACGGCCTGGGTCCCAATTACCAGGTCTTGGTGGGGGCCATCAGGGATCAGTGGCATCAGACCATCATCAAGGTACTCCTTGAAATCATATCAACTACATAACGGCTTTCCCTCCCACTCGTTCAGGAGGATAAGTGGATTTCCATTTTCGGCAGATCTTCACCGCACGCACTGGTCAACGCGATTGCTAATTGGAACGTATCTCGCCATGATCCGGCCTTGCAAGAGATAAACTACACACGATTGGCACAATGGAAGCCTCAGGCGACGGTTATCAAGGGGGGACCCACCCCAGGCGAAAGCTCTACTATGTCCACATACCCAAAATGCGACAAGTGTAGTCGTAATCCCGAAAAGAACTTTTTCAGTGGTTCGAGTTCCATCAATCACAATGATGCATCAAGCATCTTGATCTCGGCAGCTCCAACTCTGATGCGGCTTTCCTTCTAGGATGAAATAGTCCGTGGTTTATTCCCGAGGTTAGTGTGTTGTAATGTTTACAAGCGTGAGCAGAAACGTGTGGCATGCAGGTGAAACGTGAAGGGGGGGAAGTATTACAACGACTACTATAGGCGGACAGGGTCGAACAGGCTGCGCAGCAGGCGTGGGATGCATGGGCGTGGATTGATTGCGTGTTGATATGATTTCTTTGCTGTGTAAATGAGACGAGAAAGGAAGAATGAGAAGGGGGAAAGAAAATTGGAGGCAGAAATGGCGCGTCTAGACGAGAAGCATCTCTGCGTCTCGCATCACCTGGCGCCAGTCGACCCGTTCCGTGCCTCGGCGACGCCAAACTTCGTTGATCAAGTACTGCACCTGGGAGTAGTTCCCAAGCCCCCTCTGCTCCTCGAGCCGTTTTGTGAGGTATCGCTTGTGTTCGACATTATTGGTGAGACATCCAGCTATGCAGATGCTGAACACCACGCTGCGCACCACCGAGCGACCTGTCGATCCGCCCTCGGCAGCTTGGAGACATCTGATGGTATCATTGACTGCCTCGATGATCTCGGGACACTGGGGGTAGTCGCCCGATATGACGGAATGCAGATACACGTGCGCAGAGGCGCGGAACACCTCAGATGTATATCCCCGCTGGCGTGTGCGTGTGCGCTCCGACTGATCAGGGCACTCGTCATGGGCCAGTGTGCGCTCGCGGTCGTCCGAGCTCGGTTTCTTGAGGATCTCCTCGATCCGCTGACCCCGCTTCACGAGCTCGGGCACGCTCAGCTTGTTCTCCGTCTGGTTTCCATCCTTCCACGCAGCCAGTGCTGCGATTTCGGCGAGCGCAAGCACGATGTGGTTCTCGCAGCCCATCACGGACATCATGGAGAACTGCTCATAGGGCGACATAGGCACGTCGTCGATCCATGCTTCAGAGTAATTGGGATCGTACAGTTCGCGGACGACATCCAGCATGATGGGTGTGCGGACGAGGGTCGCCGACGCGAGGACGTCAAACCAGATTGAGGTCTTGATGATGAACCGAATCGACTCCGAACACGTCAGTAGTACCCTACGGGGCCCGCCCCATGTTCTCAGAAGGGTGAGGGAGAAGGTGCAAGCGGCGTCGAGGAATGCCTGCCACTGGCCCTTTCCGCCGGAGAAGAGGAAGTAGGACACCACACAGAGCCCGGCAAAGGCCTCGTACTCATTCGCGGCCGAGTTAGAAGGGAGGAGACGATGCAGACCCACAGTATCGGCAGGGGCAAGGACACCGGGTCTGCCATGCTCACGAGTTTTTCTGTGGAGCTCGGACAGGAGACAGGCGGCTTCGCGTGCAGATTCACTCGAGTGGATCAGGTTCCAGATGGTGGCATCGAGGGAACCGTCGGCATGGAGGTATTGCATACGGAGGACATTGTCCATGTAGTAGTTCAGAGCACTATTCTGGCGGGGATCCAAGCTGAAGTTCCAATGACGAGACGAGACAGACGGTAGCAAGAGATACGCAGATGATACATCACTGGCCTGGTCGTCATCAACAGGCCCAGGGACAGGATAAGAATACCATCGGGAAAAGTCACTTGTATGGGGTCTTGGAAGATGAAGAGGGTGGGGATGGGGATGAGGCAGAGCGAGAGTAGAATGATGAGAAGACCCTGCCAACAAAGGAGGGCGATTGAGCACTATAATACATACACATATTCTTAGTAGCGATACGGAGTCTTACATGATGGATCTAAGCTAACAGGAGTCGAAGCAGTGAATGGAGGGAGGATGACTGAATCGTATCCAGGAGAGTCAGGGCTATCTTGCATGACGGGTAAGCCTGAAGGCGAATTGAGCTCAAATGTACCACTTTGAGCTTGTTGCAAATGTATCTTACGGTCAGTGTCAAAGGGGACACGAATGCCCGGCGGGTATGCTGAAGAGAAACGTTCCTCATGGCTGGACGTGATGGAAAGGGTTGGTGTCTGGGGACTGGTGCTGGGCGAAACATAGTCGCTGGATAGGTGCAAAATTTGAGGTTCTTGCTCTGAGGTGCGAGGGCCAGAGCCGGAGTGGCCCTTGATCATGCCCTGCGAGGCAAGGAAGGCCTTGATCTTCTCTCTGATATCAACCACAGTACGACTCTCCTTGAAAAGAGTGAGTGAGTAAAGAGGGTAGTAGAGTGGATAGGTACCCGCAGCCAGTCTGGACGCTTTGCCCCGAAGCCGAGGCACTGAAGACGGAGGCGGACGCAGGTCTGGCAGCTCCCCTCGGGGGTCATCTGTTCGTCGCATTTCTGCTGGGTGGGTGAGTGGATGGAGATAGGGACGGGGACGGGGGAGCGGCGAACCTTGCGACGGATCCTACAGGTGTAGCAACCCGACTTAGCGCGGACCGCGCCTTTGGCCTTGGGCGCTCCGGCTCTTTTTGCCTGGGGTGACTTTGGTGCCGGGGGCATGTGTGTGTGAGGGTGGTGGGTGGGGAGAGGGAACGAGGGTGTGGGTGCAGCCTGGGGGGATATACAGGGTAGAAGTACAGAGGCGATTGGCTTTAGATATGGCTGTGGGGGAGGAGGAGGAGAAGGAACGGAGGCGAGGGACGTGACTTTGCCATCCAAGGGGGTATAAAAGTAGCTCTTGCGACGAGAACGGCGACCCGACCACCAACGAGGGCCTTCCCACAACGGGCGAAAATACCAAGACAGCCCGGTGCTCGGGGTCCTGGGGGGGATGTTTGCACCCCGATTCTCTTCCTCGATTTGCTTCCGTTTTCGAACTGAGACGATCCAGGTCACGTGACGGGTCGCTGAGATCGGAGTGCGTCGGAGTGTGGGCGACCCCCTGGCACCCCCGGTCTTTCACTGTCACGCCGGGGGACCCCAGGTGCACTGTCATTAATCTGGAAATGGCTCCGTTGGTTGACTGATTCTCCGCGCCTGTCGCGCATTAGCGCACGCCACTGATCTCACGTCGCATCTCCTGAGATGCTGAGACAATGTTCCTCCTGCATCTTTCCAATTCCACAAACAGTATTCATTTACCACTTCGTGGGGACACGACGGTGCCCTCATACAGTAGAGTGTGATGTCAGTAAATGTCTGATCGTACAAACTACAATTTGAATACCGTTATCTCTTCACCTATCCTCTGGCCCTGCCATCCCCCCGCTGGCTCCACTGATGCTCAGGTTTCTGACCTTGTGTCTTAGTCCCCCTCCCTGCCCACCCTCCCCCCGGTCCCCTGTGCTCCCTGGCACAACACCCGCACCCGTTCTCCGTGCAATCAGCGCCCGAATCGCACTCAGCCACTTGATTTCCTCCTCCTCGCTCGGCGCACACAGAAGAAACGTCCGTTTCGTCGTCACAATCTTGAACGTATGGGGCCCCTCTTTCGAGGTCTGCTTATCGGCGCTCGACGACACCAGCACGGGTGATCCCGCTGGTGGCGGCACACCCGCTCCGTGTTTATGTGACCGGGTGTCAAATTCAAGTGCATCCAAGATCTCCGATACAGAGAACTGGCGATGTGGCTTCGTGTCCTGATAAATAAAATAAAATAAAACATCAGAACCCAATCATGACTGCGCTCGTTTCCCCCCCCCCCCCCCCAAGGTTTTTAATAAGCAAACGGGAATGGTAAAAGCCAAGGCGTTTGATCGGAGGTACACCACTTGGCCGTGCCACACCATCATCGTGATCAATAAGAAGAGCTTGCAGGACTTACCATGTGACTTCCAGAATAGACCAGCTTGTCACTGGACAGTGTGAACCATCGTTTGCGCCAATTATGTCGCTTCGATCCGCACTTCATCAAGTAGCCGGATAAGACGACCTTCGACCCCCCGTCCTTGGGTACCTGGCTGCGACCGGGCGAGGACGAGGCGTTGCCCGTCATCGTCGTCGCGTTGTATCTTTGGGGCGAGGAAGACAACACCCGCTGAGTATGCAGCGAACCGTCGTCCGAGTCTGACGACGTGACATTATAGACATGCATCGCACGCGGGGGAGACGGTGTGAGCATGACCTGGCGATCAGACAATGTCGGTGCGCGGGGTATGGAAATCGGCGCAGTGGCGAGCGATGCCTCAGTCGAGCTCATCACGAGCGCATCCCGTGCGTCCTGGATGGCCTTGACCCACCCCTGCACCTCTTCGGGACTTTGCGCCTGGAGATAATACGTCCTCACGGCGGAGACAATGCCGAACGTGTACGTGTGCTTCTTGAGCACGACAGGCGTGCATGAATGCACGTCCGAGAGATCGAGCAGACGAAGGGGCTTGTACTCTGCCGACGTCTTGTAATAGGCGAGATGCGCAGATCGGAGGACAAACCACCGTTTCTTCCAGGTCTATCACGGGTCACTCTCGACACCGGCCGCCTAGGATCAAAAACGAAGACGAACCTTGCGTCTTTCGCCCTTCTTCCATAGATAGCCTGACTTGATGTCGCTCTCCTCCATCGAGGCCACCACATTCTCGGGCCTATCCGCAGATGGCCACCCTTCCTCGTCTTCGTCGTCCTCTTCGGACTCCTCTCCGCCGCTCCCGGATCGACGTTCTGCGATCGCGGAGAGAGGGGGCTGAAGCGTGCAGGTACCAGACAGGAACGCTGCACTGGAAGCCAGGGAGTGTGATGTGGATTGTGACACCAGATCTGGGGGCAAAGCGGAATCGGAATCTGACTCTGTTCCAGATACGTGTGCCTGTGAGAACAAGGGTGTGGTGGGTGGCGGAGTGGCCTGTTGCTGGGCGCGCGTGGATGGGTCAGTGTATTTCGAACGGTGGGCAGGAAGACGCACCTTCTTGGGCCTGGCAGCAGAGTGCACAGAGAGCTTTCTCTGGACCTCCTGTGGGGAAGGCGGAGGCGCTGCCGACGGAGACATACGACTCAGGATCGACGAAAAGTGGAAAAATAGGGTTTTGCTGGAGAAACGTGGTGAAGGCGTCGAAGACTCGAGAGTGCTGGCTTGGCTGGCAAGGCACTGGTCACGCGATGCCTGTTATGGTAATCTATGTCACCCCCTTGGTCTTGTCACACACAGGCAAGTTGGTGGCAGGGGAAAAGGTCGTTGTTCCATTTCAATGCAGGGTCCATCAACCCCGTTGTCACCGTACGTACGCGAATGAATTCCTGTGTATGTACTTGGCTCCTGCTCCACCGGACGACCACTAGGTTAATCTCGGATGCGAGGCACCTGCTGGGAAGCCCTCCTCCTGTACGACAATTTCCGTGTTGTGGAATGCGTTGTGCACAAGTTTGCGAATGTCGAGCATCGCGGATCTGTAGATAAGATAACAAAGGGGATTAGATCCGAGACCGACGCGACAGCGTTTCACATTCATCTCAGTTTGCTGGACACAAAACATCGAGCCTTGATTCTTGTCTTCGAACACCCACCATGCCTCTATCGCTGCAAGAGAAATTCGACACAGCCGTCGCTTTCGTCCAGGGCTTGCCCAAGGACGGGCCAATCCAACCGAGCATAGATGACAAGCTTAAGGTGAGGACGCCCATTAGCCCGGCGATTTCCACTGATCCCTTGATCATGATGCCAGTTTTACAAGTACTACAAGCAAGGTGAGGTCCCCTAACCGTTCACCGATGTTGATAGGATCCGCTGATGCGGCCTCCAAAGCGACTGTTGGGGACGTCAACACTGCTCGCCCTGGCCTACTCGACTTCGCTGGGAAGGCGAAATGGTCCGTTCTGCTCCGACGTTGACAGTTTTAATTACTGACGCACAACATATATTAGGGATGCGTGGGAGGGCGTTAAGGGGGAATCCAAGGAAGATGCCCAGACGAAATATGTCCAGGCCCTCATCGAGGTCAGATGGTGATCCGGGTTCTGACATTGTGCACTGGCTAACGACATCACAGATCCTGGAGAAGGTCGAAAACAAGGACGACCCCACCAAGGAGATACTTGCGCAATTGAAGAAGTAGATGAAACTCGAACGGTCCGATCTGTCATGTATAATATGATATGTAGCCACAATGGCCGTCTCTGCTAGGGGGAATGTGGACTCATCAAAGGCTTGAGTCGGCGTGTCGCACCCACGTCGCCAGGACTGGACCCACAGCAATGCACTAAGCCATAGCGAGCTGTGGCTATACGTTGCCCTACACGAGGCTGAGAGCGCCCACTTCCTAATCGAAGAAAGGGCAACCACTAGGGGTTGACCAGGGTGGACGCGGCGTCTGTACCAGTCTGTCGGCGCTTCAGAGCCATAATGTTGCTGGCAAGAGGGGAACGAAGAGGTGGCAGAGGTCCTCCCGCCATGGGTCCTTATAGGTCCATCTCCGGCCGCCGTGGCCTCAGCAACGATTATGGCTGGCTTACCGTCGCAAGACCGACACCGGCTACGACAGAGGCCTTCAATGGGAACGCAGTCGCAGCATCGTGATATACAGGATCTCATCACTATTAGTTCGCTTCCACTACTGTTCCGGAACAATCGCACATTCCAAGACGGAAGGCGAAGAGGCAGGTTGTTTGGCGTTGTTAAGCGTCTCATGTCCTGGCCGAAATATCTTATCCGGTATACGGTTTCGTTCTCGTTACCACCTACTCAATCTGGGCGATTCAGCGTCAAGTAGCACCCCTCATTGCGGCAGTGCCCGATGCAACAAGGTTAAGATGCTGACACGGTCCCCATACACACTTAACCTTGCGGCAGAGCATTGTCCCCGAGCAAGGGGTGCTGACAGGGGCACCTGCGAAAAGGATATATTGCGCGGCAGGTCCTAAGCTGTCCTATGTAAGACTCTAGTAAGCCTACAGATCCAAACTTTGTGCTCGATCGAAATAATGGCGGGTTTGTTCGGAGCTCCCCCTCGTTTCGAGCACCGCGAGTGTTGCCTCCGCGGCTCCCGTGAACATATCTCACTGACAAACCCTGAAGCTTGAGAGCAGAATAAACCGAGGAGTCGCCGAACCGAACAATCAACATCATATTGGCCCAATTATATGTATTGTTTTACGGTACGCATCGCTGTCCAACTGCGCATTAAATATTTAATATCCAGTCCCAGTCCCCCGATACTAAATGATGAGATTAGGCATTTCAGCATACATATGCGTCCACACCAATCAAAAACGTTCTGATGCCATTGATAGCGCCGGAAGGACCTCATCCAAGTTCCACACAGCTCACTTCTCAAATTCACTATCGCGGTCCCCCTAAATCTCGTCATTCATGACAGGGTTGGCTGCAGTGCGCTTGTCAATTCAACTTGTCTGGCCAACATCCTGCCAAGGTCTGCCAATTTGTGTACGTATAGCGATCATTCATAATCACGACTCGTTTTCATATCAGCGACGTCCCTGGCTGTTGGACCACACAAATGGGCATTACGCTGTGCGAACGGCAGGCCACTTGTCTTCCCAATGGGTAAGTACGTCCAACCCTCAGCATTTCTCACAGACCGCAGCCACCCATCATGTAAGTATGTAAGTGTCGCTTTTGTAATAATGAATGCCCAGCTGCCACCAATCAATAATGAGCCGTTTTCGACACGCATTGCGGCACAGTTTCACCGTTGCTTATCTTGACTCGTTCCAGATATCGGACCTTGAGCGCTCTTTTCGCCCCACTCAACAGCTACCAGTCACGCTACTTATCCGGTGCCCTTCTATCCTTCCAGGGATGCGTCGGAAACTGTCTGCTGACGAATTCAACGCATCGGAACATCCTGCAAACGTGCTTTTTCAATAGACAATCCTCTTTCAGTGATACCTGCTGTGTCCACGAGTTTTCCACAGCTTGGTTACTAGAACCCGTCGCCACACGATTATCCCGGTATTCGTCTCTCACAAAACGTAATGCATCTCGGACCTAAGTTCTCTTTTCTCCGTTTTGCATGATGGCCGCTCTGATGGGGGCTCCTGTGGACACATCACCTTCGCAGTACGACGCAATCATGTCCTGTTTAGCAGTCAAAATCCGTGCGTGCGACTTTTCTGATATCTGGCCACTCGCAATATAGTCCAAGAAGCCTTGGCCACTTCTCATTTTTCCGCCTGCCTGCCTCAGTCTAGCTCGGAATCACCTTCTTCCCTGTCATGCCCAAATACTCTCGCCTTGCGATTCTGCCTAGTACTTCTCTTATTCACCGATAAGAAGATTTCATGGCCGTTGCCATTGTTTGGTCAGAGGCGACCTGCTTATACGATTTGCCGAACCGAGGGTCCCCTAACATTGATGATACGACGTCGATCACCTGGCGCTTTGTACCAGTGCCGCTATGTCGTGCATACTAGTACGTACACCTTCCCAACGAAGGCCCAACGTCAATACCCGCCCAGCGTCTACGGACCCCAATTCTGGACTGGGTCCGACCAAGAAGCATTACGGTTGGCGTCGTACATGATTCTCCCGACCCGAGACTTTGCCCTTCTCTATCATAATGTTGCGTATGTACCAATAATATCGCAGCGGCGACTCCTTCGAGTTCACGGTCATATCCAGTGGCGACTGCCGTCATCCCGTTCGTGTGGACCACGACTTTCCTTATATCGACCAAAGTGGGACCAGTCTTCTCGAAATTCTTGCGTGGGGCCAGAACATTTTTCTTGCTACTCTGGCACAAAGTGCCGGAAACGATTAATTATCTCTAGTACCTCGCGGCAACACTGCGGCGATGGTGGTCATCCCGGTGACCAAGGAAATGAGGGACGATAATGGTAATGGTACGCTACTACGAATGTGCAAACATTGGGGTCATAGGATGTGGCGATCGAAGTGCTAGCGTTGATGGGTGTGGCTCCTCAGTGTTGGTCAGATCATTTGGTTCGTCGCCGTAGTTCGGAGGATCATGACATCGGGATAATCATTGATGAATACGCCCCTTACGCTCCTCAGTTCCGGCGCCGGGCACTTAACCTATTCCCACAATTTGCAAAACGGGTTCAAAGGGAATATTCGAATTGGGCCTGGTTTATTGTATATCTCGCGTCGGGCATCCACTGGGATGTTGATAGTACGTCTTGTGTTGTATTACAGTCTTACGCCCAAGGTTAATAGCCACGTTTCTATCGCGTGAGTGCCCTTGCTTGACATTGGGAAATATACAGGCCTTTCTTTCTATACAGAACGCTTACTAGTATGCTCTAGTTGCCGATTGCTCAGCCTCGGTCTAGGTGATCATCGATCAATGCAGTGAGGTCACGAACCCTTGCCGTTCATCATGTTTTCCAGATGCCTCCTGTAGGTCATGACGAGGAAGACCATGGCTTGGCATCGGTCCGGGAGTTACGAACGGGCTTCAAAGATGAAAGACAAAAAGAAGAACGCAAACAGACTTAGGTTCGTGCAAATATATACCCTTTCTGATGGTTTTCTGGGACTGGTATTATTTCTAACCGCCCGCATAAAGTTACTGTTTTGTCAGCTCGATCGCGGCGCCAACGAAGTAGAGCTCGCGGCGACTTGCTGAGCAGCCACTGGATTCGTAAAGCGTCAAAATAGTCCGATGTTGTCGAATGATCGACGTGATCAGTTCTTAGCTCCTGCACGGCCACCGCAAGGTATCAGACATATTCGTCGATCTGGACAGCTGCCACCCCGGGGAGACCATTATCGAAAATCCCTTGACTGGATGGGTGGTCTTCATGCGATGATGTCGCCAATCAGCATCTAGGTCATGGGGTTGGCAATCCTCCATCAGAACATCAAAGACATCAGTTTGGAATATTGCTTTATTCTGTTCCGTTCTTCTTGACCATGCGTACTATTGTTGATAACAAAAAATAATAATTCCTCAGAATAGAATGTACTGAAACACCAACTAGTTGACGATATCACTGAACAAAACTGGCAGCCAAGGGAGTCTGACATGGAGTATACGCATGGATGCGTGTGAATCATTTTTGAATCATGAGGTTACACAGTTGGGCAATAAGAAAGGCGGGCTCAACAAAACGACAGTGCAACATCCAACAATACAGGCCGGAAGACGTAGGGTACAGGGTACATAAATAAACAATACCTGGATGACCAGAAGAACGTAGTGATGCCATGGAAACAAGCAAAGTAGGGTGGCCCATTTTTTTTCTTCATGGGACAGGTTCAGAGGACAAGTCTGGGTTGGCAATGTAGAGCGAAGCATGCGGGGCAAGTCCGTACTTGATCGTTGGTCGACTTCGCGACGGCATTTCTTCTCGCTTACAGGTATTCTTCCGCGGAGAAGAGAGTTGCGACTCCAAGTCTTGTGACAACCTTCTTTCATATGCGCGAACTTTGTGCGCCACTGCCGAGCCTTCATTCCCTGTCGGCGAAGCCGGGGGAGGTGAGGGGGAGTGCTCCCGGGTCTTAGTGGCAGAGGCGGTCGTCATTGCTAACGGTGACCGTGACCTCGTATTTATCGCCGTCGTCGCCGTCTTCGGCGAACCCGCCGAGACCAACGTCTGCGAAGGAAAGGACGGCAGCGAGTGCTCGACTGAAGAGCCGACAGTCAGGATGGACTCGTCCGCTGTCGCAGTGCTCAGACGATTGACCGCCAACAAGCCTCCTTTCTTTTCCGCTCGTCTTACACCGCCGCCCGTAGTACTTGCCGCTTCGACAGTGCTTGAGGCAACGGTGTTTCGCGACAGAGATACCTCTGAAGGGATGCGCTGCACGACGTCGTAACTTCCGCCGAGCCGCTCCGCAGACTCGGTATCAGCGGTGCGCATACTGTACGCAGACGAGATCGAGCGGGCATGTTTCCTGGCTGGTGGTATATTACCATCACTCTTGAACGTGGATTCAGTGGAGGATAACTTAGGGATCGAGTTCTCTTCTATGGCTGCTAGGGGTGGTGCGGGGGCGGGGTCTCTGAAATCAAGAAGCTTGTTGCTGTTGGAGGAGACAGCACCTCGCCTATCAAGGAGGGATGTTTTGGCGAAACGGGCCCACCAGCTGTCGGAACGGCGGATAGGCTGCAAAGGTGGTGAATATGGGGTTGAAAGCGACAAGCGGCGAGAAAGGACTTCCGGTGGTGGATACGGTGTACAAGCTGTCGGGCTAGTGGGTGTCTTTGGTTCGAATAGAGATAGGGTGGACTGGGAAATATCAAGTGATAGGTGCGGGGGACTAGTGGGGTTGGAGGATGAGGTGTGGCTGAACTCCTTGAGAGGACTGAGCGCGCGAAGCGGGAAGGTGATCGGCGCGGTGATCTTCAACGGTGGAATTAAATCATAGTCATCCACTGGTATGTCGCGTGGGATATGACGATCGTATTCGTCGTCCCGCTCGAGTGTACCACGGCGGAGATTAAGCCCAAGATACTCGTCCTCCGGGTGTGGATCTGCAAATGGGTCTGTATATGCCCATGCACTACCACCTGGCTTTGATAATCTCCCCTGTGACGGATGCCTCACGCTGGCCATCAACTCTTGCCGGTCGACCTCTCCAATACGGTTCAGCCGCTCTTCTCGGTCGCCGACCGTGCCAGAAGCACTCGGTTCGCGAGACACCGCATTGCGAACCATGGCACCCATGGAACGAAATGACCATGCGCTGGTCGCATCGCTGCCTTCTCTGCGTGATGCTCCGAGTCGACCACCCCAGGTAAAGGAGCGTGTGTCTTCATCGGCGAACATATCCCTGCGTGGCCGGTGGTGGGCCCTACGAGAAGAGCGGATGCCAAGATAGGCAAGCACGCCAGCCAACGAAACTACCCCTAACCAGTTCACCCCACTTCGGGCTGTGTAGTGGCTTCCTGCGACGGGAACGGCTCCACTGTCTGGCCCACCATCTCCTGACTTGTCCTCAAGGTCTCCGCCAAGTAGAACAAATTTGCCTGGAACATTTCGATCATGCGCGTGTTTCACATAGTAAACGACCATAGTTCCTGCGACAATGCCCAGAAACCCAAAGGTTGTCCCAAGTGCGATGGCGAGCGTTCTGGAATTACTGGTATCGGGACTCGATTCTGAGGGGTCTGAAGGGGAGTCTATTCCCGAGGGTGCGCTTCCAGGCATAGTGCCGGTGTTGCCGGGGTCTGATTTCGAGCCAGGGTCGCCCATTTGTGTAGGACCTGCAAGAATCGTGCTTGAAGAGGGGGACGGAGCTGTATACGAAGACACCATCTCCAAAGTGGATGGGTCAAATATAAACATAGAAGCCGGAGCAGGGGCTGAAGCACCATACCCTGCCAGAAAAGTCAATCTGAATACCCCAGTGTTCGGTAACGGCGTACCAAAACAAAACAAGACTAGGCCCCCTGCTTGGATTGCGGCGTGGTTCTTCCTCTTTCCAACTTGTGAAAGAGCCTCAATGCTCTGCCATGTCATAGGGGTCGTACTTGTGTCCAAGATCCAGCCATCGCTGTAGGTTTCCTCCAGGTCGGCATTTCCACCTCCGTGAATAAGGATGTTTCCGTTTGGAAGGACAGTAGAGGCAAAGTCTCGACGAGGACCTGGCAATGAGCCACCAGACACAGGTAAGAGTTCCCACTCGGGGTCATTCTTGGTGGTATTGAGAGCCCAGATTGAAGATAGAGGGGCAAGTCCCCCGCATGAGGCGCAATATCCGCCAAGTACCACGAGCATCTCGTCGGACAGGGCGAGTGAAGCGTGGCCAAATATATCGGGTGGGGAATAGTGTCCTGACGACATGTGAATAAATTCCATGCTGGAAGGATAGAATATGAAGTGCTCAGAAAAGGCACTCCCAGATCCATCTGCCTTTTCACCACCGATGATCCATACTTTTCCATCACCTGATGATGCGGCATGGCGCATTCTCCGCATAGGTTCGCCTCCCCAGTTCTGAGTTTCGATAATAAAGGTAGGATCCATGTGGTTCGACACCGAAAGTAACATAGCAGAGTCATCTAGTGTTGTTAAGACTGTTTGAGAATTGAGTCCGGGCTGACCACCAAAGAGTAGTGTGTGAGATGCATTGAATGCAGTGAGTGTATGCCACGCTAATGCAGGAGAGAAGGTCGCGTGAAGGAGTTGCCACGGGGGCGCTGAAGCGTCGAACGAGGTTGAAAGGTTGAGTAGCAAGACATCGGGTGTAGTAGGCGCAGATGCATACGAGTAGGAGTTGTAAGGATCGGATAGCCCTCCGTGTACATACAGCAGATTGTCCAGAAGTACAGTAGCCTGACCCCACCTGTTCACCAAGACGTGTGGTTTAGACTCGACGTGACGCTTTTCAAAGCACATACCTTGGTATTGGGGAGTACTGAGCAAAGACGAGGGGTATGAACCAAAACCAAGACAACCTTGGAGACCAATGCACGCAGAAAGAAGGTGGTGGCAGTTCTGTGCGAACTTGAGTCATAAGTTAGATGAATAAAGTGGTGTCGGTGGTCGTGAAAGTCATCAACTGCGTGCATGACGGCAGGGATAGGGTGACTTTGTCGGACTTCCCAATCTGGAAATTCTCAACAGCTGCGCCACAGT
>Ga0307518_10002018_pt1 | contig 14916 bp, 9 predicted proteins | sample 25_EM_MG_FD_203889 | JGI IMG/M metagenome (GOLD analysis project Ga0307518, IMG submission 203889) | Populus trichocarpa ectomycorrhiza microbial communities from riparian zone in the Pacific Northwest, United States - 25_EM | ecosystem: Host-associated > Plants > Roots > Unclassified | place...
ATTTCCATCATAAATAAATTCTCTAATAGTTGTTGTGGTGGTCGGAGTTTGGGTGCTCATTGATGGATCTAATGGATGAAGTTTTAGGGTTTTGGTGGCAGTTTAGGGGGGCTGGGGATGGTGATACAGGTAGTTGTTTAAGGAGATGTGGTGGTGGTTCCAACTTCCAAGTGAGAAGATGGAAGGGTGTTTTAGTATTTTATTGGTGATAACCAAATCGCCAAAGCCTGGCATGCATGCTTGGTTCTGGTTTTGTTTTCTAGTTCACAAATTAATCACACAACTAACTAATTATGCCAAGAGACAAGGTAATTACAATGATAAATCCCAGCTGGGACAAAATTAACACGAGGTTTTGCTAAAACACGAAGGCAACAACTGCAATTATCATTGAAACATAAAGATAACAACACATACAGCATAAGATGTGTCCAAGGAAACAACTATTTGACAAGGATAATAACTCGCATGCACTTAACACAACGACCTGTCTCAGATAGTTCACTAAAAGTCTAAAACACCAAACCAAGCAAAAACATTAAGCTAATTATTGACTTAAGGGGATGGTAGAGTCGAACCACCAGCACCACCAGCTGCACCTCCTACACCACCAGCACCACCAGTGCCAAGGCCAGTAGCACCTCCTATTCCACCAACCCCTCCAACCCCTCCATATTTGCCAATTCCACCAAGGCCACCAATAACTGGCAGACCACCAATGATACCAGCGTAACCTCCCATTCCAGCAAAGCCACCAACACCACCATAGATGAAATTCTTTTTGTCTTTAAGGCCAGTGCTGCTAGGTGAATCGGCAGCTGGTGCACTAGCATGCAATACTTGCTCTTCATTAGTGACAGCATTATTGCTATCAAGATCAACATCATCACTTGGAACATTACGTGCTGCTGTTGCATGCACAAATGCTAAAACAAGCACAAAAATCACAACCCAGCTAGCCATCTCCCTCTCTCTCTCTCTCTCTCTGATATACTTTTGAAGCAATACTTGAGTTAGTGTTGTTGCATGGATGTGGATTTTATAAGGATTTGAAGGGTGGATAACGGTTGAGGATAATAAAGGGGTTATAGTAAATGACAATGAGACATAGCTCTCGTAATCTCGAAAAGGGAAATTCTTTGAAATTAGAACCAGAGAGTTAGGTGAATCAAAAGTAGTAAAATTTAAGGAAGTCATGTGTCATGTCATCCAAGTGAATTGCCAGGTTTGTCTGTGGTGTCAAGCCTCATTAAACAGTGCCAAATACATACATTTTTGTCCTCTGGGACAGAGTACTGATTAACAGATTCTGAAACGATCATCCTTCATAAATTATATATATAATTTTTTTTAAATGGATCGTATAAAAATAACTATATAGATAAAAATCTGAATTAATTATAGCTTAGTTCTGCAATTTAGCAAAAATACTATTCGATCTCTAAATAATTGGTCCACGTAAAGAAAGAATTTCGGGAGGGTTCAAACAATTTTTCGAATAAAGAAATATTTAAGCAAATAAGTATTTTCCATAACTATGTAGTTTTAAACCCTGATAACGTTCTTGACATGCTAATCTTAATCCTATTATTAAAGAATGTCTTGATGAACATATGGACCAATCACGCTAAAAGTTTTAAATAATTTTTATTGTTAACAATCAACGAAATTATTAAGCATATCAAACCCTCCCACCCCTGAGAAAAGAAGAAGAAGAAGAAGAAGATTTTTCATGTGTAGAGAAACTCTTTCTTCAAGGATTGCTAATTTTTATGCACCAACGGCTCCTGATATGGAAGCATATTCTCTAGAGAAAAGACTAACTGTAAACATATTTTCATATCTTTTAAGTTAATTTAGGATTCCCTTTTCAAAACTAATTTGAAATTAAGTTAAATAACTTCTGTCATAATAGAAATTATTAATTTTCACACTTAGAAAATTGGGATTGAATTCTAATTAGGGAAGGCTGAAGACTCTCTTGGACCTAGCATTGAAATCCATGCAGGTCTATTACGGCATAAATTGATTTTGGAATTTTTATCGTGGAGATGTGCTGAAAACTGTTTCAAAATACAAAACAAAAATGAAAAAGAGTTCTGCGTCAAATCTAGCCTAGAAAAGATTTTATGGTAAACTATTTCATATCAATTATCTCCCAAAAACAAGAAAAGGCAAATCGATCAAGGAAGGAGGGAGTTGCAAACAAGTACTCCATGAATCATGATGGCGGATGCTTTTTTGTTAATAAAAAATAAGATTTTAAGGTTTTTTTTCCTTCAAAAAATACTAACTCCTAACCATGGAAATCTATATTATCGGAATAGAGACTTTTGTAGAATTTCCATTTTTTGATTAATTAAAAATTTTTCATGATGTTGAATATAAAAGAAAGTACATTATGGTATTAATTATACTGCCGATTAGTTTTTTTTTTTTCAAAAATAACAATTCGTAATAATGGAAATATATATTCTAGGAATAGAGATTCTTCTATAATTCCTATTTTATAACTAATTAATTACATTTATATATATTTTTTTCTTTTGTAATAGTCAACCGTACGTTGTGTTAACATGAGAACCAGTCATATATATAATGTAGAAATTTTTCTAGGATTGCTATTGTATGGCTAATTAAATCATATAATATAGAAATTAAGCTATATTTGGAAACGGTGAATATGCCAATATAATTATTGCAGGGGATATAATTAAATATATGGAAACCCTGCTGAACCTCTCAAGAAATATAAAAGGTGTACTGTACTGATAAAAAAAACTCACCTACACTACCATCGCAGAAAATCATAGAGGTGAAACAAATGGCTGTAAGACATTCCTCTGTCAAGATATCGATCATCGCAATCATGGTCATCGCTCTCCTCTTTGCAATAGGTACACACACACACACACACACATAAATATATATAGAAACTGAAGCTGTTGCTTATGTTTACTTATCTGTGATATGTTCCTGTAAACTGTTGTTTCTGTCTCGTAATTAATCCTCTTACAACTTCACACAGTGAACTAACATCCTTTTCAAGATCACACAAACAGTAATTGGTCAACAGATTACATATAATTATAATAAATAAATCTACCAAACAGACAACTTTCAAAACACTTAATCTCTTTTGCAAGAGTACTCGGGCAAAACCTCGTTGGCTGCGTGCACTGGAACAATGATTTTCCGGGTTGTTATTTATGTTTTTATTCACTTCTTAGTTTAGATAGGTAGGATTATAAGTCAAGATAATTAGATTAAAAGTTGAGGACCTCGCTCAAAGGCGTAAAGGGTTGGTTCTCAATCTTCTGTTCAGACGATGGACTAACAACGAAATATGCAAAGCTAGTGAAATCTTGAGGTATAAGGTTCCCGTGGCTTGTAAAAATGCCCAATTATTTTTTTAGTAATTGGAAAAAATATAATTAAATTATCATAAGAAAAAACCAATAAAAGGACTATGTAACAAACAAATATGAAAATTGGGATTCAATAATGGGTTTTTAAAACCAAAGGATTAATTGATTATTTCACTAAAAAACAATGAGATTAAAAATATTTTTTTTTTAGAGCACCCAATTATCCTTTAAGAAAAACTATCATATTGACATGCGTGTGTATATTACCTTGTGGAAGTTAGAAAATTAATTTTCTCCTCTTCTCTAAATACAATCAAACTCTTAACAATAGAAGATTATGTTTATGTTTTCAGAGAAAAAGGAAAAAGAAAAAAACGCTTACTGATGCTTTGCTTGCAGGAGAGGCTGCGCTGGTTTGCGTAGAAAGATGTGGAGTCCATCCTGACTGTAATGCCTTTTGCAATCGCCTTGGTTACAGAGGAGGCCAATGTCTTCCACCAGTTTACGTACAATGTTGTTGCAATCGGTGATGGATTTCTCTTTATTATTAGTGGCAAGACAGTTGTTGTGATACCTTTCTCGAGGAATAAAACAGGATGGTTATAATGCCATTCTCAAGGAATAAAATTCATTATTCGTCTCTTATATTTTTTTCACCTTGCTAACCTTTGCTGTGTTTTATTCCTAAATATAAATAAAAAAAAAAGAAAATATGAGAAGGTATAGAAAAATTACTAGATTGGTGTCCAGTGCTATGATGCAGACTAGAATAAAATGTATTTTAACATAAAAATAATAATTAAGTATTATTAACATGTTTTCGGGTTCAGTTTTATCATAATCAGACTAAGTCTAAAAAAAATCTAATTGAGCCAAAATAAAACCTAGTTGGGTTCAGTTTGACCAAGTTAAACTAAATCCCGTATTAAACTAGGTTTGACCTTGGTAAAACCAGGCACCAAAGTAGTCCAGCCAAGCCCATGTTAAACTACATTCGATCATGGTCAAACTCAGCCCAAAAGAAGTGCAACCAAGCCTAAGGTGGGCTCGGTTGGGTTTGGTTTGACCGGGTCAAATTAAATTTTATATTAGGCTAGTTTTGATCCAAAAAAATCTAATTGAGATTTGTTTTGATTGGATCGAATCATGCCTTAATGTTGGGCTAAGGTTTCATCGTGGTCAAACCAAGCCCACAGGCTTAGCTAAAAATCATTATATATTTTTTCTTATTTTCTTTTTGAACCCTTGTCATCGAGTCCCCCAGAAACGAAGTTATGATAAGAAGGTATGGACCGAGCCATGGAGGAGAGATGTCCAAACAATTTGACCTGGCACTCCTCAGCTCACTTGCTATTCAGGTTAAGCCTCTACGGATGAATTGGTAAGCTATGGAAGCATGGAGAAAAAGGTGCACAGAATGTGATCCAATTCTCCCGGAAATTAAACAAAGAATGACCCGCGAAAGATGGATCACCACAATGGAGGTAACCGACCAGAGGGCTGAGAAGCATTCCAGAGACTGACAAGTGGAAGTGGTTTCATTAGGACCTGTGAAGTAAATTAACCTTGCTGGTTTTCACTTGGAAAGGAGAACAACAATCAAAAACTAGCTTAGCATATTTAGCATACCAAGAAGATGTCAACCCTGAAAATTACTTCGATGCTTTCCAAATTCCTTACTGCCAGAGGGAAAACGACAAGCATTGGGAGGCCGAGCCATCGTGTTTTTGTCACTGCCACTTCTAGACCACTGCAAGTGAGTTGCCTGTAATTTCTGGCATATATAAACATGTTTGTGTGTACCTGTGTGTCTGGACAATTTTGTTCAGTTTTTTGTTCACAGTCATTCATATTTTATACCTTAAAAACGTGTAAGAAAGAGATTAGTTTTCTCGTACAAATTTTCTTCAATTCAATAACATTCTTGGATTACGATACATTGGTACAACAATGGCATGTTCCACCAAACCCGTAGAGAAGACAATGTGTGTGGTCTCTAACCAATTCAAATCCTGAAATCCACGCACTTTTTTCACTGAAAATTACTAAGTAAACAAACGGGCCATGCTTTTGCTTAACTAATTAAAACACATCATGATCGATCATTCATTTTTATAACTTGTGTATGAAAGATTCGGAGTATATAGTGCTTTTTTCCTCCAAAAAACTTAACAAGATCTACAGGACAAAAAGGATAAACAGACAGCAGAGGCATGTCAGAGTGTAACAGAGGCAGCAGAATCAGTTAAAGATGGTGCAAGATCAGTGAAGAAAGCTGCTGAAACTGTAAGAGCAGTGTTAATGAACATCATCTGTACAGAAATGTGCATATATATATAGACTTCAATCAAAAGAACGTATTAATTGTGCATAAATTATAGAGAATATTAATAAATCTGTTATTGTTTTGTGCGAGATGATCAGGTGACAAATATGAGTAAGGAGGTGACAAAAAAAGTATCTGAAACTGCAGAAGCCATCACAGACAAGGCTGCTTCAATTATCAAGGAAAAAGTAGTTGGCAAGTAGATTGATGCTTGCTGTCATGATCAAGAACACAAAGAGACTAATATTTTCATTTCTATTAGTTTCTTAATTCCTTCAACTTTTTGTAACTTGCCTTTTCTCAAGTTGATAAATGTTCGATTTTCTCTGTTTTTTACCTTCTTAATTTAATTTTCTCTGGAATACTAACGTAGACATTATAATAAACTAAAGACCTTAAGCTAGATGAAACGCCTCTTGCGACGTTCGTGCATGATCTTGGGTTTAGATGCTCTGTTTCTGCTTCAAAATATATTAGGGCCAGGTGAGCTATGGCTGTATCATCAACAATATCATATTATACCTAGAACTGAAGTTGCTGCAATAAACATGCATGGGCCGGCAACGTTTAGTGGCACCAGGACATGGCTAATTAAGTGATCCTAGGTGGGAATTCTGTGAACGGGCAGACACTACATCATCTAAGCCGACGACGTCCATGCCCAATTAAGTGATTGAGTTGAGAGTTATTACCATCTGTCATTAGAAACACCATATAAAGACAAAGTAACCCTGCAATATATAGAACAGACGAGTTACATTATGCGGCAATATACAAGATGGTGCGCGCGCTTCAGCATTGCCAAGTCTCCCCACTGCCTGGCACCGTCTCTGAGAAGTCACTACCTTCAACCTTTTTTGATCTTATGTATTTGCATATTTTTCCTATCCAACAACTCTTCTTTTTTGAATTCCCCACTTCTGAGGATCATTTTCATCAATATGTCATTCCAACCCTTAAGCATTACACTTTCTGTCACTCTCAAACACTTCTTCCCTTGACTGGAAACTTGGCATTTCCTTCCAATTCCAGCAAGCCTGAAATTCGTTAAAAAGATGGCGACTCGGTCACACTAATCTTTGCTGAGTGTAGCAATGATTTTAACCATCTTGTAGAAAATTATGCTAGAAATGCATCTGATTTCCATTATCAGATGATCTTCTAGCTCAACTTCGCCAGGGTCCATGTCAAACGACACGCTGTTATGGTGCTACCATCTCAAATTTCATATATAAGGTCATGATCAGGAGGAAAAGAAAAACTTTTAGTGGTTACTACCATGCTACGATGGGGCTCCTGTCAGAGATCTTAAAAGGGCTTGAGCTTGAAACTATTTTTTGGTGGCCATATATATTTTTCAATTTCTCTACCAGGAAGAATTAGCCGACCATTAGGCCATGAATAAATTCGTCTGCTAAAGTCGTACACTCATATGTGTCGTAGTTTCATGTTAAATTTACTTTCTCACTTCTTTTTTTCTTCAGTCAATAGGCGATCTCTAGCAACTTTTCATTTCTTATGAGCAAGTTTTCACTCTTCCTTGCGCGTACATCGTCCTTTTTTGAGTCGGCCTCACTCTGCTTCTCAAACATTAAAAAAAAGAAAGAAAACTCTCACCCAGACTGCAGAACACTACTCTCGATCCGATAATGATATTATTAACCAAGCAAATCAGGGGGGAGAATGAAGTCAAGTCAAATATCTCTATTTTACAGGCCAGGATGAGCCTAAACTCGATTACGGGAAGGCAACTAACTAAATCTGTCTCCGTATTAAATTTCAAGTACAAGAGTTAACACTGATTTCCGATCAGGCCAGAACCAATCCCATAAAAGACTCTAAGATCCTTCACGGGCCTTTTTCCTTTTCTCTGATAATTTGAGACCGAGTAAAAATTTTTAGTCCGTCTTCGTAGTTATAAATCTCAATCTAACTCATAAATTGGTTTAAGATTAGAGCTGCTTGGGTTGAATAGATTTAACACCGAACCCATTTCTTATTCAATCTTATTCGAGATTAAGAGGAACTGTGGACCAATTTATGTTTCAAAATTTGAAAGACGCATCTTCTAGATTGCAAATATTGATATTAACATGAGTTTCAGATAATTAAAAGAATAATTTACATTGATCACTAGTTTGTTTTTAAACGGTAATGGTGTCGTGTCATGAAATAATTTCGCCTAAAAGGGCAAGAAGGATGGCAGAAAGGACCTAGCGAAGCAACGAAACCGGGGTTGAAGGGAAGCATCAAAAGTGATGAGCAATGTCCACGTCTTTAGTTTTTTTTTTTATTTATTAACGTGATTTTCCGAGCCAGTTTGTGCGCACCTCAACTAATCTTACAGGTCCTGAAGTTAACGACCATGTAAACCTTCAGTGGCCCTGAGGTTTGTGAGACTTGAACTGATGACTTTTAGATAATAAACCTAAAATCTGACCAGTTGAGTTACATCCCTCAGGATTCCAGTTATATAGTTCTTGATCTTGCCAGTGATGGTCGTGGAATCGTGGTCTATCTCTTGAGGCACAAAAACTCAAAGAGCAGCTGCAGATCAATTATCCAGTAATAACAAGCATAAGATGAAATTATGAGGCCATGCATTGGGCCACGTGGTTGCATATGATAGTGCAAGACACAGACTACAGTCTTCACTGCTGATGATAGTGCAGTCCTTTCCAGGCGTAAAGTTGTGCCTTTGCTAAAGTAGCTCAGCAGTCTAAGATCTTTGGAAAGGTACAAATGGACTGTGTGCGAATTTGGAATCTAATTCTTCGATGTTAATTGCCCAACTGGGAAATGAGAAAAAGGTTAAACCCAGACCCCGTTTATGCACGGACAGGGTGCCTGGTCATGAAGGGAATCAGAGACCCAACCCATCATGAGACCCACCCCATTGGAGTTTAATGGTCAATCCAATGACTTGATGTTTGAGTCAGTCAATCTTTTGTGAACTTTCCACTTGATAATTCCTTTCTATCCATCCTAGAAATGTCTTAATTTGAATACTCTTCTCACTACTCAGCTTTCTATACTCTCTCCAGTGAACCAGAAAGCAGTCCCGAGTCTTTGCTCAGCCAGCAGCAGGGCCCCTGGGAGAAACCTGAGCAACTAAGAAGAGATGCTAGCTTGGTGCTGGGGTCCAATAGACATGGCCTTAAACCCATCAATTAAAGACCAATTGTCCAATGATATGATGTAATGTTTATCCATCTGGTTTTCCAAGAAGCTGATCACTTATCCTGTAATTGTATTGATCTTTATTCTATCACTGTCTATGCTATCTATAAATTGGGACTTAAGATTTGTAAGAAAGCAGAAGTTATTCAGTGTCAACCTGACCCTTGTGGAGCATTACAGTACCAAAAGCTAAAGCCTGCTATTATATTGGCTCTATTCGTTGTACTTCATGTAGTAATAACGAATGCTATTGACGTTTCCATCTTTACATTATAAAGAACAAAGAGTTTCAAACTGACGAAACATATAAGAAACGAGCTTCTCCTCTACATAGTTTTGTGACCATTCAAATTTCTCACTTGAAACCTGTTTTGGAGTTAGAAGACGATGAGTATAGTAACGAGGAAACAGAGAAACTTGAGTTTTTGCTTTTTGGATACAGACTTTGCGTTACTGGCTTTGATGATGATGTTGCTGGAACTACTCCACTCGATTTCGTATTTTCTTGATTATCAGTTGCCGGTGATCCCTTAAGGAGCACGTCAACCTTTGCATACTCCTCTCTTTCATGTTTGATCTCCTTAAGCATTGCAGCCACGTCTTTCATATTTGGCCTTTCATCAGGGGATGAATTTACACACAGCAAGGCGATGCCTAATGCTTGCATCATTTCTTCAATTTCTGACGCCGGTCGAGGGAGTAGGCTTGGATCTAACACTTCAATTCCTCCCCTCTTCTGTCTCACCCAATCCACCACATGTAGTCCATCTGGTATTGTTGGATCAATCGGTTGCTTGCCTGTCAAGACTTCTAATGCCACCACACCATAGCTATAAACATCACTCTTTTCTGTGATCTTCATCATGTATCCATATTCTGCGTACAACCGAGAAATATTAGTGCAGGATTGTATATATCAAAAAGGACATATGAGAACTGAACTGTAGCAAGAGGACTTACCAGGAGCAATGTATCCGTAAGATCCAGCAACTGTATTGGATGACCGGGCAAAGTCACCATCATCAACAAGCTTGGCAAGGCCAAAATCAGCAATGTAAGGCTCAAATTCAAGGCCAATGAGGATGTTATTAGCCTTGATATCCCTATGAACAATTGGAGGGACACAATCATGATGCAAATAAGCAAGACCTTGAGCTGCTCCCAGCAAAATTTGGTATCTAAGTTCCCATTCCAATGCATTTCCTGTTTTTTCATGGAGGAGACTACCCAAGCTTCCATTAGGCATATAATCATACATAAGCAATCTTGTATTTCGATTCCAACAACAACCCAAGAATCTAACAATGTTCTTGTGCCTGATGGAACCAAGTGTTTTCACCTCTGTCGAGAAGGAATCACGGACACTACATTTTTCATCATTGCATCCGTTGGATGCAGCCATTGTATTTGGCCAAAGTTTCTTCACTGCAATTACTTCACCGTTGTCCATATCAGCACGATAAACAACCCCGGAACATCCTTTCCCAATTACGTTGGTATCCACCAGGCATCTCAGTACTTGATCGACCGAGAAATTCAATTTCTGGAATGGAGTGAATTGCCAGGGCCATAAATCGCCCAACTCAGAATCATCATCATCTCTGATTGTTCTTCGTGCCCGCATAATTGCAATTGCTCCCATAATCACCATTGCTACAGTCAATGTGATCAACAAAGCAAGAGCTAGCTTAAGCTTTCGTGATTGCCTTGTGTCATTCTCATTTCTTGGTAGCCCTGTCCTGTCAGCATCCTTCAAGAAACACGAGTCCCGGATTGAAGAACATAATCCTTGGTTACCTACCAAGTCTGTCGGCGATAACTGTCTAAACAGCTTATTATCAGGGAGATAACCGATGAAGGCATTGTAAGATATGTTGAGAGAAACAAGGTTGTCAAGCTCTGCAAGTGGACTTAAATGTCCCTCAAGCTTATTATGCGAAAGGTCCAATATTGATAGCATAGTCAGCGAAGATATCTGAGGTGGGATTGGTCCTGTAAGTCGATTGCAGCTGAGATTGAGGGCAATTTCAAGAGTTTCAATTTGACCCAGTTCCATTGGGATGCTGCCAGTGAGCCCATTGCTGCTGAGATCAAGCAATTGAAGACTAGATGATAGGCCAAGAGACAAAGGTATTGATCCAGAGAATGAGTTCCTACTCAACATGAGCTTGTTCAGTGATGTGAGACGACCAAAACTTGCTGGTATCTGACCAGTAAATTGATTAGCTGAAACATCCAGGACCTGGAGGCCGGTTAGAGAAGACAATGAATTGGGCAGAGGACCCTGTAAGATGTTGTTGCTAAGGTCTATCATTTGCAGTTCTGTGCAGCTTCCAATCTCATCAGGCACTGGCCCAGAAAGGCGATTGCTGGAGAGATCAAGAAAGTTCAAGATCCCAAGACCTCCGATTTCTTTAGGAATGGTACCAGCAATCCTGTTGTTACCAAGCCTTAAACGCACTAGAGAGCTACAGTTACCAATTTCTGGTGGTAAAGCACCAGAAATGTCATTGGATATCATGAGAAGTTTTGTGAGGTTTTGAAGCTGAAACAGGCCAGGAGGAATGCTACCGGTGAGTGAATTGTGGGACAAGTCTAGTGCTTGGAGGCTACTGCAACTAGCCAAACTTGAAGGAATGCTTCCTTCAAGCTGGTTTTGCCAGGCAAAGAACACGGTGAGCTTCGACAACATTCCAAGTTCAGGTGGGATCAAACCTGAGATCTGATTTGTGTCAAGTTGCAGTTGCAAAAGGTTGGTAGCATTTGAAAGATCGGATGGTATTGAACCAGACACGTTGTTATCACTAATCATAAACTCTTCAAGCTGAAAAAGGCCTCCTATGGAAATAGGTATAGTCCCGGAAAGAGAATTCAAAGAAAGATCAATCATTTTCAAGCTAGTACAGTTACCAATCTCTTCGGGGATAGCTCCAATAAGACTATTTTGCCACAACAACAGTTGTTCAAGCTTATGAAGTTTACCAATCTCCGGAGGAATGGATCCAGAGAGACTATTTTCGTAAAGAAACAAGTTTACAAGCTCAGAGCAGTTACCTAAATCAGGAGGAATCTCACCGGAAAGCATTGTCGTATAAATGGACAGTGTTTGCAGCTTGCTTAGCTTTCCCAATGAAACAGGCAAAGAACCTGAAATTCTTGTATCAGCCAGTCCCAAAACAGTCAATTTGCTGCAATCTGCAAGCTCATCAGGAACTTTTCCGATGATGTCTTTGTTGCCTCCAGCTCTAAGGACTTGAAGACTGGACAGCTTGCCTAGCTCAGGTGGAATATATCCAGCAAGACGGTTATCGAAAAGAAGCAGATTCTTGAGTCGAAAGCAGCTGCATAGCTCAACTGGGATTTTTCCAGTTAACTGATTTGAGTTCAAAATCAAGTTCTCAAGATTTTGAAGCTTGCCAATACTAGCAGGTATGGTTCCAACAAGACTATTAGAGCTAAGGTCAATAAACTTGAGTGAGAGACAGTCACCAATATCAACTGGGATAGTTCCAGTGATATTAGCATCAGAAATGACAAGTTTACTAAGAAAGTGAAATGAAGAGAGGTTCAATGAGAAAGGAATCTGAAGAGGAACTGACTGAATGTTTATCTCAGTGACAAAACCTTGTGGAGAGCAAGTTATGGAGGTCCACTTGCACGGTGTGGAATCAAGATTGTTCCAATTAGATAAAGAAGAAGGTATTGAAGGAGAGGAATGTAGCCAAGAAAAGAGAATAGAGGCTTCATGATTTGGTATTGCAGCAGCAGAAGCGAAAAGAAGAGCTGAGAGAAGAGTGTTAAGGATAAAGAAAGATAATGAAGTAGGAGGAGGAGGAGGAGAAGAGAAGAGGAGGTTTTGCCTCGAGCTGGGTATCGACATTTGCCTCAATTTCCAAAACTTTCTCCTCGGGTTTGCATCATTGGGTTTTGCTACTTCTACTTCTCTCTCTCTCTCTCTCTGGGCGCGCTGAAACATTATACTTCTTTCTCTTGCTTCGAACTCAAACTCAAAACAAGTACTATAGTGTTCAGCACCTTTGCCTAGTGATGCAAAACCAAAGCACAAACAAAACCGTAAACAAAAGAAAAAATAACCCTCTAAGATATCATTGAACAAAGTGAAAAACCAATGCCTAGAGATCAACAAACTGCTGCACCACCTCCACCTCCACCACCATCACACACCCTCACCTATAGGATCCCACTGGTGTCTCACCCTCTTTCTGACATACAAAAAAATAAATAAGGATTTTGCTGGGAGGGTTCACGCGCAGAGAAGAGAGGCACCACATGGGCACATGACTTTTAATATCTTTCTTTGTTTATTTGCAGAGAATTGTTTAATTTGTATTGTTCAGCAGAGAAACAGGTTTGGCTTTATTCTAGTTTAGTTTCTTAGACTCCATTGCAAATAAGTATATACACATAGAAACTGTAGTAAAGAAATGAAAGTGTGTGGATAGCGTGTTGGTAAAGAAATAATACTATGTATAACATGAATCTTACATTGAACATGCCTTTTAAAAATAGCTAATCTAGGGTATGCATGGGAAAATTCCCTTATATTGACCATGGATTGTATTCTATGTGCTATTAATGTTTTTTTTGTATCCATGTAGATTAATCTTGTATTGTAATTATTATCATAGTTGTTAAACCTATTCAAGATTTAATATGATTATAGCTTAGGTTAGTACTGGAATATTAAATCAACTCAAATTAATCCAAAATGATATTGTCATGAATTTTTTAACTAAAATAATGTTTTAACTAAAATAATGGAGCTTTGGATAAAGATTTTGAAAAAATTAAAATATTATTATTTTAAATTATATATATGTTTGAATTGGCATGTCATCAAATCAATCTTAGCAGGTAGATCATATTTAATAATTATAATTTTTAAATTGAGTTATGTGGAAACAAATAGCATTATTTGATAGTAAAAAGAAAATGTTGTGGCAAATATTCCTTTTGAAATCAATTGGATGGTTGAGAGTGTAATTGTAGTTGCTTTTTAAAGTATTTTTTACTCGGAAATGTATTAAAATAAATTTTTTTATTTTAAAAAAATTATTTTTGATATCAATGTATCAAAAAATTTAAAATAAATAAAAAATATATTATTTTAAAATAAAAAATAAAAATATTAAATTTTTTCAAAAATATTTTTAAAATACAAAAACAAACTCTCGTTGTTTTTAGTTTCAAAGTTGAAGAACTTTCAACGTCCCTTAGCTTGGGACTTTCCCGATGGTTTTCAGGCCAACTCCATTTTTGAATATCATGTGAGGTTTCAAACGGTTTCAAGGCGGTGGACGTTCAACATCAAAACTGTTAAGAAAGCTTCAGGCAGAATAGAAAACTTCTGAATAGTAAGGATCAATCTGGGATTTTCTATACTTAAAATTAACCAACTCTTGATCGGGGGAAGAAGCGATGGAGATTGAAGAACCTCCTCTCGTCTGAACGGGAAACATACTTAAAGAACGGCACAGTAAATCACCAGATAAAATCGATCAATCCATCCTAGAATATTGAAAGGTAATTACTTAACAAGTGTTTGTCAAAAAGTTCCCGACCAGATGAACAGGGGGGCTTGATAAAGTATTTAGTTCTGTCACCACCAAGATTATAAGATACATAATGCATTATGGACCACTTAATATTAATTAGTTCTCTAGTGCCAAGAATTTCTTCGAGGATAGAGAGTGTGCTAAATACATATTTTGATTTCGAATTCTCGTCAAGACAGAAAGCTTAGTACAGGGTGTTACAAAGAAACCTGTCCTCGCAGTGGTGTACCGCTTCACTCATTTTAATTTCTGGAATGTGTGTTTATTTCAATCGTGGAGGTCGAGTTTTGTGCGTGAAATCTATCAAAAAAAAAACTAAAAAAAACAAGAAAGATTAGTTTTTGTAGTTGAGTTTTGTGTATAATTGGATTGTATCGATCACAATCCCAATCATAAAAATTAAAATAAACACAGTACCAAAAGTCTCCTCTATATATATATATATATATATATATATATATATAAA
>Ga0307518_10002019_pt1 | contig 14914 bp, 18 predicted proteins | sample 25_EM_MG_FD_203889 | JGI IMG/M metagenome (GOLD analysis project Ga0307518, IMG submission 203889) | Populus trichocarpa ectomycorrhiza microbial communities from riparian zone in the Pacific Northwest, United States - 25_EM | ecosystem: Host-associated > Plants > Roots > Unclassified | place...
AAGGGTTGCAACGGCGCGGAGGACCTGTTGCAATGGTGGAGGGCATATTGCAATAGTGGACGGACTGTGTTGCAATGGCGGACAGGATGTTGCAAGATGCAGGTGCACGTAGGTTGCAATATTGACCAGTGAACGGACTACCGTGAGCGGCGCAACACCTAAATACGGTAATTACTGTATGTGTTGCAACAAACCTACAGAAACTTGTGGGCAAGTATTTCTCAACACAGCTTTCCAATTTTACAACTGATAGATTTGTGCTTGCTTGGATGGTTACCAGGTTCCATGTACTTTGGGTGAGTACAGGAATTAGTACCCAATCTTGTATAGAGTGGATTGTGATTACTAAAAAATGGTTTATTGTTGTAGGGTAATGTCAGCAGCTGGCATAGGTAATATCATCATTGTGTACACAGTGAGTAGTATGTTGCCTCTCATCTGCTATGCTCAACCTGACGAAGTTGGACCAGATGGTCACAGTGAGTAAAGACATCATATGGCCCTGAATGTATGTTCATGAGGCTTTCATTGTTGCCACCATAGGATTCTTTACATGGTATCACTGTAGGATTAGCAAATATCTCATCAATGCTTCATATTGGTGCGCTAGGTAGTTGTTGACCGCATTTCCATCTTCCACTCTCCATGCTCCATGTTATCTGCATGGCCATGCCCATTATCACTGACTCATCATGCCCTGGCCCTCGGAAAACTTGTGCCAATACTATTAGGCTGTCGGCAATCGTGGTCTGGAGACTCATGCTCAACCTCAGGGACTGCAGTTCATCAACAACACCAGGAGTACTATCCTCGTCTCAGTTGCTGTTGCATACTAGAGACGAGGGTCTCGTGTTTGCTTATGAACTTGGTCACCATGAAAGTGTTGGCCCAATAGTTTAGGCTCCGTATCGATCACAGGTGTCATAGTTTGGTTTGCGGAGATGCTGACAGTGCAAGGATGGAAATTTACAAACTAATTGTTTAACTGGCAAAGATGACATTTCAAGTTTACATAGAAGATATTCAATTTTGTATGTGTCAGATGGTATCGGATTGGTTTGATTCTTGGGACACGCATTCCGACGCCATCGGCCAAATGCCAAGGCAGGAAACATTTTCCTGTAAACTGCCCAGCGACAAGGATCACAGATCAGCCATGCTCAGTCCTTAAGCCAAAGTTTCACGTTTTCGTGACAGTAATACCTAATCAAAACTGATAATATTGACGTGGATAACAAGGCGCTAAAGTAGAGGTAGACATATGTCAGGGTACTGCCTTCGAGGCAAAAGTCAGTTACACCTCCAGTCCAACACATTTAGCGTAGTGGGCAAAATGGAGAAGTGGGTGATATGTCAACAAAGGGAAGAATGGTGGGCTTTGGTGCAATATTGGATGTGACAGTAGGCATCCCACAGAAGTCCACGGTCGATATCAAAGGTTGACATAAAACAGATGGAAATGCTGTAATGAATAATGGAGAAATACCCATGGAGGATTCTGACATTCTGTGCAGAAGTGTGGCTTGTTGATGGCCACAGAAGAATCATTGGAAAGGTTTGAGGACACTGAAGAGGCCTTTGAGAATGAGGAACCGATGTCAGTATTTAACAACCAGCCTATCAAAGACCACTCCACCGAGGGCAAAATCAAGCGTCACCGAGGCCAAGAGAAACACGTTTAATTAATGAAATGCGCATAGACACAATTGAATATTTGAGCTCAGTTCATCTGTAGCAGGAAGGGCAAAGTGAGATGGCAGATCTCTCAGCAACTTGACGTCTTTCAAACCAATGACAAACACTGTTAGTAGTAACGCTTTGCTTCATGTCAGCGGAAAACTCGCGATTGATAACTGGGTCAGGCAGCGCTAGGATGAGACATTCTTCAACTCTGGCCCCAGAGAAGAGAGGAATGAGGGCAGGAGTCGCTCGAGTTACAATCATGTCCCTGCAGAGGTCTGCAACCTCCGACTAGAGACGTGGCACGGTGGCAGTACCAGTGTTTGCATCTCCCCGGATTGAAGGTTGATTTTTCCCGTAGATGACAGAATCGCATTACATCGCAGTTGCCACGACGGGCTGCATGGATAATGGTAACGTTAGTTTAGAGTCTAAAATTTTCCTCAGTAAAAAGAAAGCACCTTACGCCTTTCTAGTACTTATCACCCGATCCACCATTTCTCTCTTCGAACAACTCATCTGCTTGGGACATTGCCAGTGCAACCTTCCAAACGAAATATTAGCAGGGCAAGGCCTAAAATCGATGTCAGGAACCCACCTGATAGGGCGTTCGCACCACCTAAGGCGCCTGAGTACTGGGAAGTCCTCCTAGAGGACTCACCTCCGCCCCCACAGGAAGTGTGATTATTAGCCAGCACGATTCTTCGGTGCGTGGGTGTCTGGTTCAGGCGTTTTGTAGCCAGACCCCTTTCCGTTCGAGTAGTCGTCAGGCCATCTCCGTGACCAAAGCGAGGACCTTGGGCGGCAGCCTTGGCATCGTCTTATGAGTCTGAGTCTCGGACTTGGTAGTCAAGAGTCAGGACCCTTGGCACCCGGACACTTCGTCGGCCACCGTCACAGTTCTGGGGGCGCCATATCTCGTTCCACTCCGCCAGACTCGGACCGTGCAGCCCAGAGCTCGTTGTGCCTAAATACTTATCACCACCTCTGTGGCGAGGGCCTCCGTATGATGGGTCGTAGTCAGAGCCGCTCCTGGATCCGCACTCGGACTTCGATCCGCCTTCTAGCTCGAATCGTGCCCGCCATAACTTTGTTCTACTGAGACTTGCCGGTACTGTACCCACCACCACCGGGAGCAGCAGAGCCGGCGCCGTACTACTATTCATATTATCTTTTGCCCTAAGACTCATCACCGCTGTATCCGGGAGACGATGTCGAGAGCAGGTGCATGGGTTCTAGTGCCAACTCACACTTTCGCGACAGTATTGTTGGTTGAGAGTGTCTCAGCGTTGGATATCAACGACTAGTGTACATGAACTAAGTACCTAAGAGCGTCTGGACGAACATTATTAGCCTGCAAATCGGAGACGAACAGCGTACCTCAGCGTTGGATATCAATGACTGGGGTACAAACAACAGTAAATGAAACACTTACCGTGCAAGTGCTACCTGATCAGAACTGATAATGTGGAGATAACGGGTGCTAAAGTGGAGGCGGACGAATGTTAGGGGACTACCGTCGAGGCAAGGTCACTTGTAGAAACCTCTCCTCCCGTCCAACACGTATACACATTAGGTAGCGCAGTGGCCACCGAAGTTCGATTTGAATTCCAGAATGCAAGTTGGTATGGCGGGGAACGACAGGATCTAACTTGTTGTTGGCTCTTGATTCAGGATTAAAACGGGACACGGGTGGTGATATGTCAACGAATGGGATAATGAGGGGCCTTTTAAGCAATGTTGTCCAAGTGTTAGTATCGGATGTGACAGTGGGTACCCCACAGAAGTCCACTGTCAGTATCGAACGTTCGAGATCATAACGCAGATGGAAATGCTGTAATGAATAACGGAGAAATACCTATGAAGAGGATTCCTGTATTCTGTACAGAGGTGTGGCTTGTCAATGCCCCCAAGAACCGTTTGAAGCAACTGAAGAGGCCTTCACCGTCGAGAATGAGGAACTGATGCCAGTCTTTGACAACTAGCCCACCGAGGACCGCTCTGCCGAGGGAAAAACCAAGCGTCACCGAAGCCAAGAAAAATGCGTGTACATAATGCGCATTGCGCATGAGCGCAGCTGAATATTTGAGCTCGGTTCATCCCGGGAAGGGTGAAAATGAGGTAGCAGCAACTCAACGCCTTTGTCAATGACAGTCACTGTTAGTAACGCCTAGCCGCACGCCGACGAACAACTCGACAGGATCGGGCAGTACAGGGGGACTGATTGAGGTCTGCGGAGTTCGAGTCTGCAACCGAGTCCGACTTCGCGGAACGACATGTTGGCTTTGGAATTTCAAGACAAAACTAATGTTACACAGATGCAAAGCTCATTTATACAGGTACTACACAATTTGTGCTTCGTTCTCAGAACAGAGACATGGCAGCACCAACCACCTTTGCGGTGTCGACTTTTCCGGTAGATGAGTACTCGGAGAAGAGTTGCATCGCAGTCACCGCGGCGGACTGCGTGGCTAATTGGTAGGCGTCGTTAGTTTAGATTCTAAAATTTTCCTCAGAGCAAAAAAAAGGTACCTTGTGCCTTTCCAGCATCACCCGAACCACCACTGCTTCCGCTGTTCTTCTTGTCGAACAACTTACTTGCCTGGGACATCGCCAGTGCAACCTTCCAAACGAAACATTAGCAACGCAAGGCCTCAAACTCGAAGAGACACCCACCATCTTATCCTGCATGCCGCCCTTACTCGCAGGGGGCGCCGAGTCCTCGTCGTAAGAGGGCTTCTGACCACCAGCGGGCTTGTTCGGTGTCAGCCCGCCAGAAGGTGCGTTTGAGTATTCTGAATTGTCATATCCTGAGTTTGGGCGACGTCCACCACCGCCTTCCTGGGGTTGGTTACCAGCTGCAGTGAGCTTGAGGGCTTCGACTGCGGCAGCTGCGCCAATCACGTCAGAATCCATTGGTGCGTTTGAATTCGCACCAGGTCTGTCGACGTACAACAACAATGGCCTCAACGGACAGTTCGCAGTTATCCAGTGGGTAGAGACTTACCCATACGCCTGCGCGTGCGCATCAAAGTGCTGTTTGTAGCGTGGATCCCTCTCCATATCTCCGTGGTCACTACGCCGAGGAGGGCCCTGTGTTTGCGTACCAGGGTACGTGCCTTGGTCACGACGCGGTGCGTCATAGCCAGAAGAGGTGTTGGAACCGTAAGGAGGCTCCGCAGTGCCACCACCTCGCCCTCCGGTATTATACCCTCCATACCCAGAATCACGGCCACCGTAATTGGAGTTAGTACCAGGCTCAGAATCATCGCGACGCGAAGCATCACCCGAGCCCGACAGGAACCCACCAGATGGGGCGTTCCCACCACCTGAGGTGCCTAAGTACTGGGAAGTTCTGCCAGAAGGCTCGTCTCCGTCACCACAACGAGAAACTCCGTATGACTGGGACGCGTTGTAACCAGCACCGTTCTTTGATCCGTAAGTGTCTTGTTCAGAAGTTTGATAGCCAGATCCCTTTTTGCCCCCGTATTCATCAGTGTCTCCGTAACCGCGGCGAGGACCCCCATCGGATTGGGGCGCATTATAGCCAGATTGGCTCTCGGCGCCATATGAGTCTGAGTCTGGAGTGGAGCCCGGGTGCTTGTCGTTGTCCCCGCCACCTTGACGGCCCCCATATGCTTGGAAGGCGCCGTACCCTGATCCACTCTTAGCACCGTACTCCGACCCTGGTGCTTTGTAGCCAGAGCCGCCCTTGGATCCGTACTCAGGTTCCGATGACTTGTAACTTGCATCGCGTCCGCCATAGCTTTGTTCTACACCCTCACGACGAGGCCCGCCGGAGCTGTACCCACCATCACCGGGAGCATTAGAACTGGCGCCGTACTGCTCGTAAGACTTTCTGCCAGAAGGCTCATCCGCGCTATTCCGACTACCACCATAACGAGAGTCGCTGCCTTCGTCATTTTGCCCGGGACGAGAGCTGTATTGATCTCTTGTGGGACCATATCCTTCAGCGCCACCGGGTACTTGGCCAGATGGAGTCGAGAATCGGTCAGCAGGTGCGCGGGTTTCGGTACCACGGTACCCACCCCCGGCTCCTGGTGCACCATGGGTCTGACCGCCACTTGCGTAGCCAGAAGAATACGCGGGCGATGGATCACCTGCCGAACCATAGGTGGGGTTGGCACCGTACCCTTGTGACTTGTCATGGGACATCCTTGGGCGGTTCGAATAGTCCTCGTTATCTCCGCCGCTGTATCGGTTACTGTGTTCATTTGTGGTCGGCCTGCTGCAAATTCCCGTCAGCACCGTACCGGCTCCATCGAACTTCATCGCATAAGGGCATTTGTATCTTACCTGGAATCAGGACTGGTATAGCTCGGATTATATCCTCCAGATGCCGTGCCTGAACTGTACGAGGACTGGTTCCCAAAGCCCTGAGAAGCGGTGGTTCCAGGACCTCCACTGTACTGATCGCCGTGTCGATTGCGGCTATCGTAGTTGTCTACTTCAAGTTCTGAATTGTCACCATGGCCATGACGGCCATGTTGTTGGCGACGATCTTCCCGCTGCTCAGTGCGTAGCTCTCTGCGTTCTTCACGGTGCTCTCTGCGCTGTTCTCGACGCTCTTCTATTCGTTCGTGCTAAGATCGTTATCGATCGCGAGAGATCAAGTAGTCAGGTTATCGATCCATTTCGCTAGATGAACGACTACACACCATTCCGCCAAGATGCATTGCGGTTACCTATGTGGCTGAAGCGCAGTACCGAAAAATGAAGGAGTCTGTATTCTTCTAAGGAACTGTAAGGATTGGTGATGAAAGTTCGAAGGTCGGGGCTTTTGTGTGGCCGCCAAATCCCATGGGTTGAGGGCAGTGCTTTTCCTGGCACGTCAGTGAGCTCGTTGGAAGTGTCTGCTTAGGTGAATCGCAAATATAGCAGTCCCAGAACCGAACATTGGGATGCACATTATGAAAGTACTGAAGCATGAGTAGTTGAATAGTATACAGTTCTGTACGTACTCACATGTGAAGGTGTTAGGAAACGATCTAGTAGGGGCTATAGAAAGGTATCGGAAACTTCCAATACCAGTGGGCGTCCAGCAGAGCAATGCCAGCAAGCGAGCCAAATAGGCTCTCGTCGCTCGGCCTCCAGCACCTAGCCCGAAAGCAACTCTCACCCATCTCACAATCTCATGCTCGGAAATGCACACGGCCGCCGCATGTGGCTGTGCCATGGTCAGCATGATGTCGGCACGGACGTCACGGTGAGCTCGAGTTTCTCGAGTCCATGCTCTTTCTCCGTACATCCAGAAGATATCATCAATTAAGTCACGGGGCGGCCCAATGTCATATACAGGTAATGAAGTCGGTTGCAGAATGGGCGATATGGAACTTCGAAGGTATTTCTTGATTTGGGTTAATGTTCTGCGGCCCTACTGACATGTTTTTATAACTACTCCCCTATTGTACATGGGGTCGACCTACGAATAATAAAAAAACCCAACCAAGACGCATAGTAAGATGTCAGAAATATTCGTACACTGAATTCTGCAGTTTCGCAATTCGAAGATCCTACAACCCCAAGATAATTGGATTCGTCGCAAGACTCGCAACACTTAGCAACACCACCAGCCTCTGGTGCGTTAATACTGGGAAGTCTCGCCAGAATACCCGTCTCCGTCCCCACGGCGAGAACCACCGAGTGACTGGGACGCGCCATAGCCAGATCCCGCCTTCGAATTGTACTCGGAGTCGGAGCCTTTATTGCCAGTGCCCGACCCGTACCGGCCACCTTCTCCGTCGCCACGAGCACCTCCATAAGACTGAGACGTGTAGTCAGATCCCCCGGTTGAGCCATACGAATTTGACTCGGTGGCTTTGTAGCCAGAACCCTTGGTGCCCGAGTACTCTTCAGCATCTCCATCACCGCGACGTCCACCGGATGTGGACGAGCTGTGGCCAGACCCTGTCTTGGAACCGTACTCAGAATCGGTAGCTTTGTAGCCAGTGCCCGACGAGTGCTGATCACCTCCGTCGCGACGGGCGCCTCCATGTGACTGGGTCCCGTAACCAGAACCCTGAGTGCCCAAGTTATCATCCCCATCACTGTGACGCCCACCATATGTTTGGGACGAGCCATAGCCAGATCCTGTCTTCGGGGTGTTCTCAGGGTCTGTGGCTTTGTATGACTGGGAGGTGCTGTGACCGGAGCGGCCCTCGGTGCCCCCCGATGCTCTGTAAGTGGAATCACTGCCACTGTAGCCTGAACCACACCCTACATCGTTCGACCCTACACTCTCACAACCAGGGTTACCGGAGGCGTAGCTTCTTCCAGAGGTAGCGGAGTCAGCACCGTACTGACCACGATTCGAAGTCCCCAGGTCGCCCTGTCCATCGCCTGCAGAACTATGGTTCCCCTGAGCTGAGCCATAACTCGCCCCCCGACTCTCGTTACTGTTGCCAGAACGAGAACCATATTGGTCGTTTGAGGCGTAATCCCCAGCGCCAGAGCCATACGATGGCTTGTTTCCATATCCTGGGGTGTCGGTAGTTCTACCACTGCCGAACCGACCGCCCGTTTCATCGCCACCACCTCCGTGGCGACCCTGACCCCTGCGTCCTCCTGTACTGTCCTCTGTTTGTTCATACTAAGATCATTAATGTGAGCGGTCCATCTTTCTAGCGAATATGCAACCGATGACGACTCACCATATCGTCCAAAAGACTTGAACAGTGGTGCAGTGGTACGGAGTGAGGATTGCTGATAACAATTTACCAGGGTGTTTGGGTTAAATACGACGAGACTTTACAGGGCCATCAACACTTTATACACACATGCCCCGCTTGCCTGGAAGAAATCAGGTCTAGAAGTCTGCTGTCACGATTATCTCCCACAGAACACAGCCAATCTGTCGAGCTGGTTGGACTAGTGCGAACTGGGGCCAAATTGATGGCCACTCTACATGCACGTTCGTATGGTATCAGACACTCAAGGACGGAGCAGGTAACCTTCCAGTATCATATCGCACTTCACACTGGGGACTGCAGTCGAACCAACTGTTGTGGACCCCATTTCTAATCCACATTTTCACGTGTATAATGTAATTAGATCGGCGTTCGGAATGCCAGTCAATGTCACAAGCTTGTCCGTCATTCTATGTGGGGGCTATCATAGGCCTAGGCCGCCTAGCGGTTTCCACCCGGCACTTTTCAGATCCATCTCATAATCCCGTCTGCTCCCCAGGTGTTACAATTTGCGACTCTTAAAATCGGTCGTGGAATGCCAGGGTGGATTCGTATTGAAGAGAAATGAAGATGCGTCTGTATGAAATGTAAAGGAATAACGTCCAAAAATCTGGCGTGAGACGGCTTCAAGAAACACTACCAAGTCTCAGCCAAGTCGCAATTGTTCCAGAGTTAGGTATGATTCCACTTTCTATGATGAGTGGCTAGTATACAGCATTTACATAAAGCCATGATTGGTTGGACACAATAACCATACGCTCTTCGGAGTCTTAGTTGTGATTAGCGTTGTCGTTGCCATTTACTATGATATATCTTACATTGGTGAAACCTACTTAGATCAGCGTGTCCAGCGTAAGTATATGATTAGTCCTCGAGACATCCTGTGTGATCCCCCACTGGCACAGCCAAATCACGACCTGGGATAGCTTCCATTCATAGCAATACGACTACCTGGCCGACTCGGGCACCGTCCGATGCCCATCCCGACACGGACAAGCGTCTCGAGAGACGCACGCCCATTGATAAGGAGGTCCTCGTCCCACTGCACCGTGCCCTTCTCGAACAGGACGACGATCGTCGAACCACCTGTCACACACATTGAAAGACATGAGCATGTCAGACGATCCACAGACAAACCAAGGACACGCACCAAATGCAAAATACCCCAACTCGTCACCCCTCACTACCGTCTGTCCCTCTTCCACGACTGTCCGAATACTCCCTACCATCATCGCACCCACACACACTGCCATAACCCGCCCAAACTGGGGACTGTCTATGGGGATGATTTTCCGTGCATTCTCTCCGTATACGTCGAGCGCACTTCGGATAGCCTGCGGCTGTATCCATCCGTCAGCCACAAAGAACAGAAAAATAAAAGCACGGAAACACCCACGTTAACAGTATAATACTCCCCATCAATATCTGTCATTTTTCCAATCTTTCCATCGACTGGCACATGGAACCGATGATAATCCTGCGGTGCAAGCCGGAAAATGGCCAATGCGCCCTGATAATACCGCTCAACCTCGTCACGATATGCGTCTCCGAGTAGTCGTGGGACCGTGAATTCCCGGCCCTTGATCCACAGACGCGTCGCTTCGGTCACGGAATCGAACACCACGAGACGACAGTCGGCTGCGCTCACTAGTCGACTGGGGTCCTCCGGGCCGTCGATTGGGCGCGCTGTTGGTTTGAGTTTCCTGGACAAATTGTACCTAGAGTCAGTCCTTTGCGAGGGTGCCTTAAATGGCCTCATACCGATAAAAGAATTCGTTAAATGTCTCTGAAGTGCAGACATGAAATGAGACGATCAGTGAATAACAAAATCGGAGCGACGAGACGCACTGAAGGATTCGAGCGGCTCAAGTATCTCATCCACATTGAGTTTATGAAAATCAATAAAGGGCTGCATGTCCCGAATCGAATCTGGCGAGTCGTATTTCGTGCCTTGCTTGATTGTCAACGACTTCAACAGTCGACGTGCCCTGGCACCTTCCATTCTTCCACGGGCTCCCTGTATCACCGATGAATCACAGTATCACCAAAATAACCGCGGTTGAAGCGCACCTTGTACAACAGCCGGATTCCCAGTCTGACATACACCTGCATCTTCTCTTCCTCCAGCTGCCCAGTCATGCGGTTCTGAACGATAATATTCGCAGAGTTCTGGAAAGAACTAACATCAGTAACCACCACAACCACTAAAGCGAGGAGGAAGACCCACCGCCCCAAGCTTATAGTTACCACTCGACACCTTGGTAATAATCTTCGTGTACCACTTCCGCTGTGCCTGACTCGCAGTGACAAAGTTCCCCACCACGATTCTGTCCACCCTCGCCCAGTCCTTACTCGCGCATATCGCCAAATGTGTCACAATATCCATGTCCGCCTTCGAGTTCATCCGTGGCCGATGGCACAACGGACAATTTTTCACGTTGATCACACGCTCAAAATGGTCCTCACCCACAGACGCCATGGAAGAGGAGACGTCCTCCGTCTCAGATGACGACGCGAACGAGTTTTGTCGTCCATCTTTTCCACCCGTCGCAGAGGTCCCGAACGAGCTCGACGATACCGAGAACGGCTCCGCAACCTGTACGAGCGGACGCTGACTCGGCTCCGTCACAAACATCTCTGTATATGATACCCGTCCTTCACCCGTGTCGTCCAAGATGCGTAACAACGGGCCCGAGAAGTCCAGCTCGCCAAGTAAAAACGACGGCCAAGAAAGATGCCCATTCCCGGGACTCTGCTGCTCGTCACATGTCCCACCAGTCCCGCTGCCAGGCGTCGGCGGCGAGCTGTCCGCAAAACTGTCTTCTGTGTTCAGTCGCTTCTTCTCGCTTTTCGGGCGACACAACTCCGCCTCGAGACACTGGACTGCCTCGGGGATGGTTAGCTCATCGTCAGCAGGATGCTTATCATGCTGCGTGAAGAACGAGTCGATTGTCTGTGTGGACAGCGTCGATCCGAGCGAGTCCAGCATCGATGTAAGTTCTACACGCGAGATCGCGTTTGTGTCATCGGCGTCGTACTGCCTGAGGTACTGCGCCCAGAACCGCTGACGGAGCGCATCGTAGGGCTGGAATTTGGCACTGCACAGGGTACATCGTAAATCTATCTGTCCCTTCCACACCTGCACACACATACCTGACACGTAGTACGGGGGCATGCTTAGCTTCCCACGGAACCTCTTTGGCAGTGACAAGGGGTAAACTGAACTCCTTCATTGGGTGACTCCCATCCTCGTCCATGTCGTACAAGCCGGTACGTGGGTCAGGTTGTGGTGCGTCCTTAACGAGATCTGCAACGTCGAACCGGGCATCACCAACATAGTCGTTGGACGAGAGCTTGTCCCAGTCTAGTACGGTCAGCATCACCTGGAACGACGTCTCGTACCTACGCACGTGGAACAGCAGCTTCTCGTCCCACACGGGGTTCAGCGAGTGCCTGATCACACGGGTGCGAAAGACTTTCTTCCCGAATGAGGTCACGACAAAGGGGTCCATGTCCCAGCCTGTGCGTGTCACTGCACAGCGCACGTGTTATTCCATGCATGGCGCAAAGAGCACACCCACTCACTGTTCTTGAGCTTTGGCAGATCCGTCGCACTTTTAATCTCGAGCATGACAATCCCCACGATGTCATTCGCCGCTGAGAAATTATACCCCGCAGACTTGTTCGATGTCCATGACACCTTGCTAAACTTCATCTTGGAGCTTGAGAGGGTCGGAATGGCACCTGCGCTTACGGACCGGCGGTGTCCGCATTCGGTGACGATCAGCGGAGGCACCATGGGCGGTGCGCTCGGTGGTGTAGTCGTGGACGTAGACGTGGACGTCGATGCAGGTGTGGACCCATGTGGCACAAATGCAGGTGCCACGTTGAGGGTAGGCACGTCGATAGCAGCAGTAGCCAGCTGAGCCGCAGCAGCAGCAACAACAGGTAAAGCCTTTCCCACCTCATACGAGGGTCGCGTAGCTAGCGCAGGGCGGCGAGGGAAGAGCCTTGGCAGCTTGCTCCTTCCGGACGTCGTCGGTGTCGTCGGTGTCGGCGTTGCAGTCTCCACGTTGGGCGAGGGACGCGCTGTGCCAGGGGACCTGCTGCTTGGACCTGCTTCTGGGCGATCGTGGATCTGCGACGGGGGAATGAGAAGTCGCGATAGGCGCGGAGCCGCCAGGTCTGCGTCGTTCGTGTTCGTGTGTCCATGCGCTTGCAAGTGATTGTTATCGCGCTCGTCTTCGTCTTCATCATCAAAGTTGACATCGTCCTCCTCGTCCGAGCTTATCCCACCATCGTCCTCGAACACCGCACCAGATAGATGCGAACGTAACGTGCCGATACCTTCCGTCTACAATACATACAACGGATAGTAAGTGGCGACGTCACACGCGGGAACGCAGCCGAGCGTCCGTCAATACGTGCACTCACCGGAGGAGCAGAGACAATGGAGGGACGTGAAAGCTTACTGAAGAGTGCAAAGACTTGTTCGAAGGGCATGGGGGCCCCTGTTCCGGGCTGGAGTGGCGGAGAAACAAAACCAAGTTTGAGCTGGACAAAGCCGGAAGGATGTGTCGTTGCGCGAGTGGATACAAGCGCCACGGAGAGCGGCTGCGATCACGGACGAGGTAAGAACAGATGAAACAAAATGGGTTGCAATACCTTGTTACGCTCGTCATAGAACCCGAACCCACACTCCTCCCTGAACCAGTCCTCCAGCGGAAGTGCGACCTCGCCTAAATACTCTTTCCTAAGCACATTGTCCTTGTCCCATACAACGATTTCGAGAGTTCCAAGGCGATCAGCGAGAGAGAGGTACAGTGCAAAGTCGAAAATGGCATCTTTGTACTCGGGGTTGGGCGTGCGCTTGCTCACGGGGGTTTGGTGCCGTGTGTTGAGGAGCGAGACGACGACAAAGCTGCGGATGTGAGATGGGGGTTACAAGGTACAAAAAAGGTGTATGTGTGGGTGTGGATGTGGACAAAGACGACTCACGGATCGCAAGATGTGTTTTTTGCACGGGGTGCGAGATCTCTGCATCCGATGACCTGCAGACGCAGAATAGCGACGGGGTTCTCGCCAGGCGATGGCGAGAGGTGGTTCCTGCCACTGCCACGACCACCAGAGACCCGTGCGGGAAGCTTTGCTGCGGTTCTGAGTGCCCGTCTGATCTTCTGTGCTTTCTTAGGCACGTATGGCACGATCATGCGGGACTGAGACGACGGTGTGGGTGCGGCGTGAGCGAGTAAGTGGGACTGCGATGAGGCAGAATAGATAGATGGAGGACAAGGCGCGCGAACGACTCGGGCTTACTTAAATCAAGGCTAAGTAAATCGCACAGCAGGATCAGCCGACGTCACTGCATGATCTTGGCAGTGGGTGACCAAATCTTATCTTATCAAACCTGAACACCTTAGGATGGCTTGTCTCGCCATCGCATGCATTTCAGATACAATAGAGACAGACTACATCTCACACACGCCCACATGATCTTTATTATACCATGATCTTGCACACCTAATGGTGTACAGGTGCACGGGTCGGATAGGGTCCAACGAAGTGTCATGCAACTGAAAAGCAATATAAGCCGACAACATCCCAACCGCACGGCACCGTGGTCAGTCTGGTTCACCGCAATGCTGCATGTCAGGCAATGCATGTTGCAACAACGGAGGCAACCCCGTGTAAGCGTCGCCTTGGCGCTTGGTGACGGTCCACAGTTGACATCGCTCGCCGACAACAGCATTTTCGTGATCATCGCGAACAGATTGGCGATCCAGGGTGCAGATCGAGTATGCGCAGCCATTTGGCACAGCGAGTTTCTGGAAGTAGTAGGCCTGTAAACCGTATGCTGCGTTTGTCACAACAAGGCACGAAGCGAGATGACACTCACTGTTCGTACACTATGAACTACGACCTTACGAAAGGCAACGCCAACATAAGCTCCACTGGTCGCAATCGTGTACCAGCCGTTGTCGAGTACACATCTATTGAGCACCGTGTCGAGAACAATGCCAAGGAGGTGTCTAATAAACCAATCGTCTCTGCATCGTGTGGGCGGTTGGACATTGGCCGCAGCCTCCAACCGCATGAGAACACCACTGAACTACTTCGATAATGAAAGCATGTTTGGATGGAACGCCTCCTGGTGTGTATCCCTCGCGTTCCAGATCGTAGTAGCATTAATTACGCTCATGAAAGTGGGGCCAATGCTTCAAGTTACGCCCGGTACGAATTACAATTCGAAATTCAGTGGAGTTGTCGATAGCCATAATCGCAATTTGAGAGCCCTAATGTTTCAGAGTAAAGGCGGATTCCAGCCGTAAATTTGCAAGTATCACACATGAACAAGGCGGCCATTGCACAGGTCTCGGTCGAACAGAACTACAGGTCGTTATTTTCCCAGTATCCGGTGTAGAAACTCCAAGTAAATGCTCACAATTATGACTTTCACGGTCCTGACGACTAAAAAGCGAGCCGAGAGTCGTCGGTAATATGATACATACAAGGAGGCAGTCAAGGCA
>Ga0307518_10002020_pt1 | contig 14909 bp, 14 predicted proteins | sample 25_EM_MG_FD_203889 | JGI IMG/M metagenome (GOLD analysis project Ga0307518, IMG submission 203889) | Populus trichocarpa ectomycorrhiza microbial communities from riparian zone in the Pacific Northwest, United States - 25_EM | ecosystem: Host-associated > Plants > Roots > Unclassified | place...
GGTGTCAGTGAACGTGTTCTTTGGGGCCTGCCCACCAAAATTTCTCCACAACAACCTCATCTCGTAGATCAATCCGATTGCCCACCCTGATCAGGCTAATCTCATTCTTGCAAGTGTATAAATATGTGCGGCCAAATGGCTATGCAATAGCTAAATGATCGATTGACTGATCACCTTCAATATTCAATCTTTGCAGGAGAGAATCTGTTTATATGTAGATCTCTTTATTAATGCTCTCGTCAGGTGGTGCCGGACAATCGCGATTAGAGTGGCTTGGATGTCGCGTCGGGTGGCAACGATGCTTCCCTTTCCTATGGTCCGAATTCCATTCCACAAGTACTGAACTAGGCACCCACAATACCTGCAGCCGATCGATTATCGACCAAATTTCTTCTACTCTGATGTTATCCCTCACATGTGCATTCTCAGCAACACAGTCAGATTTCCCCAGCGAGGTTTGCAATTAACTGCCGAGGCTGTTCTTGTCATATACGGAGGGTGTGGTCCTGAGATCATTTGACAAGCACAGCTAACCGATAATCTAGAACCACCTTGCCCACCGCTTTTGTCAGAAAATCAGAAAAGAACTCGTCAAGTAACAAGGATGGAAATAAAAGGCGGGTTAGTGACCCTCCGTTTCCGCTGTGATTGATGGATCTAGGTGAAATTACGTCTTACCTCAGTCAGCTATGTATTTAAACCCTCTGTGCCACGAAGACACAAACTCATCCCACAATTATCGGTCAATCATGGGCTTTTTCAGTGACGACTCTCCCGAAGCCAATGCTCACAACGTAATATCCTTGTCTCCCTTCTATTCCTCTCACTCAATCGTGACCATCTAGGAGGTGTATAATAAAGGTAACTTTTCGCACGACCTCATCGCAGGCGCAGTTGCATACGAGGTAACAGGTCGTCAGCGCTCTAATGCAATGAGGTTAACCTTTTTTTCAGGCCACAAAAAAATATAATGAGCACCGGGCAAAGGGTGGTGCAGTCGATGACCATGCGCAAGCTAAGCAACTCTTGTGTGCTTCCATGTTCGATAATTTAGCATAACACTAATCAGTGCCGATAATCCAGCGCCGGTTTCGCTACTGCCGCCTTAACTCACCTCGTCGAGACCAAGGGTAGGGATACCTACGATAATTTCAAACGAGAGAGGCACCTTAAGGAGGGTAACTGCCTCTTTTTTCATTACTCATTTTGATGCTAATCGCCGCGATCGTAGCGAACGAACGCCTTAATGACGTAGTAACTGAGGACAACTACCAACACTAGCCATGGTGGCCTTGTATCACGTGTATAAGCAGATTGTACAGTACTCTTAGCATCAGCAATAGTGCATGAACAGCTCCTAGTACTACGCATGCACCTAAAGCCAAATCCTAAGGGGAACAGTAAAAATTATCCAAATCTGCCTGAGTTGTACAGCGTGCATCGTCAATTAGCAAATGAAATTGACCTCTGACATGTTCTGTGTACCTGCCATGGGCATCTTCACTGAAATTTTCGAAACAACAGCCTTAGTGTTCAAGGCGGAATTCTATGAGGATAGGCCCGCTTGCCATGCTTGGTCAGGACAAATCAGCGCATGAATACATGCAACCAATCGTCTATACAACTCCGCAGAGGGGAATATCGTATCATGGAATCATCGTCGAACAAGGAACGTAGAAGCTAAATGATCAGTCGATCAGTCATCCCCAGCATTAGGCCTTCGCGTGATAAATCCAGTGACGACCTTGAAATTTGTCTTCCAATCACCGGATAAATGTTCTCATCGGTGGGTCCAACCTACATTGATGGAAAGATGGAGAGAATTGAGTACAATCGGACATGTAGATTACTTGCCCAGGCCACGGAACTGATCCAAGGGTTGAACCAAGCCTTGGGCTTCACTCGCTTTCTCCGCTAATCGAGCACTGAGGGATGTTCCAAGCCGGGATTGGCTCCTCTTACTAGGAACACATCGTGCCTATCCTATAAATCATATTCACTTTCCGGCGGCACTTGTACAACTGTTCGCCTTCTGCCATGTGATTCGAATAGGTACTCACAAGTAAACGTGGCCAACAGAGACTTTACTGTCGATTGAAGAGAGACAAAGAACGTTAAATGAGGGGATGGACAGCTGATAGACAAGTGATATTAGGTAGTTGTTTCCAGTTTTACCTCACTCAGGGAGACTCGAGTGAATTGTGCGATATAATGCACTTGGATTCAAGCATCTTCAACTGACGTGTCTTGCTAGGCCTAACGAACAAGACAGGGTGTCGTGGAGTACAGCCAAGGTACAAAACGTACAGCCCCGACAATCCCACAGCTTGAATCACCTCAAGGACGCATCATCGAGCTGGACACCCAAGTCGAACTTCCTTCCCATAATGTCCAAGTCCAAAGAGATTGGCACCCTCGTCGTCGTCGTGCTCAAAGCCCAACACCTTCACCAGCCCTCGTTCTACAAGCAAGACCCCTATGCCCAGGTATCGCTTTCTGGTTTGACGGAGAAAACTAAAGTCGCTTCGAAAGGCGGGCAACATCCACTATTTGATGACGAATTCCGGTTCCCGGTCTACGCGGATGAGGGGCAAGACCGGAAGAACCGGTTGCTGGAGGTCGCTTGTTATAAACAGGAAACGAAGGGGGATGATGTGCTTCTCGGGAAGGGGTCGATGGATATCGAGGAAACGCTCAAGACAGGCGAGTTCGATGGTAGGGACACAAGTCGATGAGGATTCAGTGCATCTACTGACTGTCTATCGTCAGATTGGATCCAATTAGAGACTCCCTCAGCAGGGACGAGGGGGCAATTGTATCTCGAATTGACGTTCTATGCAAACTCCCCACCACCACCTACTCGTCGTGCTTCAAAGTTGATGCCTTCTGATCGAGTTACCCGCCCTGTTTCCAGCTACTCCTTGCAGGAGCAGTATGTAGCGTCCTCTGACAGCTCGCCCGTTCCACAGTCTGGTGCTCCTCAACGTGGCCGATCGCCTCTTCCTGGACCCAGGGAGAAAATGTCGAGTCAACCATCACTTCCAATGTCTCTGCTTCCTCGAGTAAACCCATTAACCCAAGCACCACAACCATCGAACGGGGTTAATCCCAAGGAAAAGGTCAGCCTACTTCCTCTTCCAGAAGAGCAAGGTAGTAGAAAGCCCATTGGCAAGAAATCAGGACATATCCCCACAATTCTGCGTCCAGGACGTGGAGGGCGACCAGCACAGGCATTTGGGCAGGATTCCCGACGACACTCCAGCGCCGTTGGCCCACCTCTTCCCGATGTTGACTCCATTCCTATTTCAGGGGCAGCGGGCGAGTTGACAACCAATCCCACACCGTTCTCGCCGGTATTGGCTATGCAGTCGCCAGTGCGGGATCATTATGAGGGCCCGCCGCCGATCATCATCGAAGAACCTGCAAGGGACACTGTCTACGTTCCTTCATTTCCTGTTCCCAGTCTGTCACATCAACCATCGTCCACATTTCATTCACAAGAAAAGGGAAGTCATGGGCCTAACCAGTCTAACGCTCAGCTGCACCCCCAACCCTCTCAATCTTCACCTCCACATCCATATGCTGGAACACCTCTCACAGCACAGTCCCAGCTTGTGTATACGCGACCCGGATCTGCACCACTACCTCAGTTTTCCCAGTCGAACAATGCTCCCAATGTAGCTTCCACGCCTCTAGCACAAGAGTTTCCACCGAATCCATATTTATCGGGTTCTCCATCTCATCCATCGACACCAAATTCGTCTTATATCTCGGCTCAGTATCCTACACAACCACCGCAATACCCTCCACAAGTGCCACGGGTTCCGACAACGCCTCAGCCGTACCAAATGCCTTATCTTCCACAACCGCCACATACCCCAGCTCCTGCCCAAACTCCCCAACCTCAGCTTCGAACACAACCACATCATCCTCCGACTCCTACCCCTCAACCAGTCGCGCCCGTCCAACAGACACAACAACAGCCGTATTTCACAGTACCGCCACCGCCGCCGCCGCCACCTCCTTCAGCAGCCTCTCAAGTGCAGCCGCAACATCAACAAGCAGCTCCGTTCTCGCCACCTCCACCCCCGCCACCACAATTTCCACTATTGAATACGCAGACACAGCCATCTACGACTACCGCCCGATCCCCAGTTCCTCCGCCTCCTGCATCCACTTCCCCAGCTGCCGCCGCAGCTTCTCAGCCCCCGATTTCGTCACTCACACTATCACCATCCATAGTGCCTCCGGCAGCCCTTCCACTTGCTTCGGTTTCAGCCATTCCTCCTAGCCCTGGTTCATTAACAATCCCTAAGCCGGATGAGGCACGTGCCCAGGCGGAGTCAGATATCGGAGCGAAGCCCAACGTCGGTGGTACCGTATCCAAGGTTGATGCGGAAGAGTGGGAGAGGCGGGTGGAGGCAAAGAAAAAAGAAATAGAGGCTGAGGCCCGACGACGATGGGAGGAAGCGAAAAAGGTAGAGGAAGAACGTCATCGTCAAGTTGAGGAAGAGCGCAAGCGCCAGGAGGAGGAGGAGAGGCGGATTGAGGAGGAAGCGCGCAAGAGGTTCGAGGAGGAAGAGGCAAGGAGGCGGGAAGAGGAGGAGAGGGAAAGAAAACTGCAGGCTGAGGCTGAGGCTGAGGCTCGCATGCGCATGGAAGAAGATCTTCAGCGGCAAGAGGAGGAGAGGCAGAGGCGGGAAGCAGAACGTCAAAAACTATTAGAGGAAGTGAGGAAGAGACAAGAAGCAGAACATCAAAGACGACTGGAGGAAGAAATAAAGTGGCAAGAGGCAGAACACCGAAGAAAACAGGAAGAGCAGATGAAGCGGCAAGAGGAGGAGAGGCAGAGGCGGGAGGCAGAACGTCAAAGACAGATGGAGGAAGTGAGGAAGAGACGAGAAGCAGAACATCAAAGACGACTGGAGGAAGAAGTGAAGAGGCAAGAGGCAGAACGCCTAAGAAAACAGGAAGAGGGGATGAAGCGAGAAGAAGAAGAGAGGAGGCAAGAAGAGCTAAGAAAGCAAGAGGAAAAACGGCAGCAACGCGCAGAGGAAGAGCGTCGGCGGCGCGAAGACGAGGCTGAACGTGAATGGCAAGCAGAGTTGTCTCGCATTCAAGCGCGCGCTGAGCAAGAGGCTGCGGATGCTGCCTTTGCGCGTGCTCAATATGATGCTGAATTTAAAGCTAACGAAGTTGAACGCCGCCGACAAGAGGAAGCTGATCTTGCCCTAGCCAGACAGGCACAAGAAGAGGCAGAGCGTGAAGCCACGCTGGCAAGGGAGCGGAGATATCAAGAGGAAGCAGATGCAGAAGTTGCCAGGAGGGAGCAAGCGCACGAAGAGGAACTAGAGAAGAGGAGACGGGAGGCAAGGAGAAGAGCAATCGAAGAGGCGGATAGGGAGATGGCTAGGCGACTGGAGATGGAGATGAACCAGAATCATTGACAAGCAGCGCTCCTGCTCAGATATGCTTATACCGGTGAATGGATACCACGTCTTACGGTTCTTGGGTTCGAAGCTGATATCAAGTAAAATACATATAGGCTGGATCTTACCCGCAAGTCAGATGCGACAATACACATTACATCGATATCCTGTTCCCTGACAGGAGGTTGTACTAGTAAAATGAGTACACTATTGTTGTTAACCACTGAAACGAAGCCAAGTAGAACCAGCGAGACAAAACAAGAAACGACACACAGATTGTCCGATAGGATAACACGTCGAAATTCAATCCGCAAAAAGCTTCTTGAGATAGTCCATTGCAGCTTGACGTACAGAACCGTCAACCACAGGGTTGCTCAAGAGATCGGTAGCAAGCTGAGCTCGTTGCTTCATCTTGACAGATTCCTTGTTATGCTCCCACTCTGCCTGCTCCCGCTCCAATCGTAATCGCTCGATCTCTCGTCGCGCGACGCTCTCCTTTTCTTCTCGCTCTTCACGCTTGCGAAGATAGTCCAACTTGAGTTTACTATGCTGTACTTGTGCCTGCAGGAGCTGCAAGCAGGCAGTTAGCATATGGTGAGGCACTGGGACATTAGCAGGTGGCGGGTCTGCTGGAGATGTATGGTTCGAGGCAAGAGTGCGGCTACCCGAACTCGACGGTCGGGTTTCAGGGGGTAAGATCTCGGGGACAGTCGACATATGGGAGTTAACAGGTTGCGGCTGCGGCTGCGGCTGCGGATGAGACAAAGGTCGTGTGTAGGGTTGTGTGATCCGTGTTTTTGGTTGGTTGGGAGCTGTTTCTACGTCGGGTGGGTGGTCGTCGTCGTCAAAGTCGTCCCCTCCGCCAGCTGGTGCGATGCTTGATCCGCCATTGGCAGTATGTCTACTACCCGTTGAGCGGGAATCATTTTCCCATCTAGTACAAGTCAGCATGAGCTCATGGACTTCTGGTCAAATTCACCTCTTGCGAAACAACTCATACCACCCTGTCCTGTGCCAATGATCGACGGTCCGGGCATTGACGTTCCCAATATCACAGCCCCCTTTCCGGGAAAGCTGTATACGGCGCTCGTACTCTCGTAGCCTGTCGTTTTCGTTTATCGCTGTCACAGGCGGGTTACCCGCTCGAATATGGAAAGACTCGAAAGCATGAATGGATTTGAACAAGTTGAAATTACGTTCATAGCAGCCCTTAAGCGCTTGATATGTTTTCTTTCCAGCAAATACCTCAGCAGCACACTAGGTGGGAAATCATTTTATGATTAGCATGGCCACCTCACACGGTAGCACAACATACCTTTCGAAAGCATGAATTTTTAGCAGTGCGAAGGGCGTTCCAATGATCATCTTCTCCATCTGCCATAAGCCATTTGAACAGTTCAGTCTTTTCATCCTCGGTCCAATGTTTTGAACCATGGGCGGGGTCATTATCGAAGTCTCCCATGTCTTCTATATCCCTGCGTCGCTTCCCCATATGGGTATTTGATAAAGGGTTTGAACCATCGACATGTTTCCGCTTCGCCCCGTTTGCGGCGGGGCTGTCATTGGACAGTGAAACAGTGAAATCATGCATGGCTTGATGTGGGGAGCTTGCCACGACCTGGTTGGATCTTGCATTTCCGTTTGCATCAATGAGCGTTGGTGGCGAATCCGTGAGTCTATACGACCCTTCGTGAAATGTGGGTCGCGGGTTCAACCCGGGCGTTAGGTGCGATCCTAGTGCTTGGTTCAAACTCTGGGGGGAGAATGGATCATAATGCATGCGCAGTGAGCGGGCCGTGGCTTACAGATACGTTAGTGACGCTGTTTGTAAGCGTTGGATCTCGTTGTATGTGCCCGAATGCCATGCCTGTCGGATCACTGCACAGCAAGCAGTAGGGTGAGAGACACGGAAAAGATGGGGGAGGGCCACACCGCTACCATCCTGAATGGCGGCAGCTGCGACATGGCAAGGATGTGCTCACCCATGCGGTTGGGGCCCGTTATCCATTCTATATGTGTTGGTCGATGAACTGCAATGAACCAGCTGTGAACCGCTCGCGCTCGACGTGGCTCGCTCGCAAGGCGCACGCACTGCTTCAGAAGCCAATAGCAAACAAACACAAATACAGTCTACGAGTTCATTTTCCAACTGGTTCGCTCCATCCACCACCACATATTTAACGTCGCTCCAGAAGGATCAACACACGTGTCTACTAACACCTACGGAGAAATATAACTAATAGTCAATACGGCTGTAATTACAAGGAATTGTATGAGTACACAAATACCATGCAGTGTCCCTCCATCATTTACATGCACGCTTCATCATCCGTGTCTCCCTCCGCATCTAGATCCGAGTCATGGGCATCAAGAGGATCAACGCCCACAGCGTGCCGTATAGGATGGTGCTGGTCCAACGAGTACGGCAATATTACGGGTCGCCGTACCCCGATTGAAGCTTTACCATGCAATGCAAGCCCGTCCGTCTCACTCGCAACAACTACGGTATTGTCGCTCGGAGCACTGATCGAACCCGTCAATGGAGTACTGACATCTTCAGGCTTGACATCAGGATGTCTCAGCCCATTGGGGTCGTCAGGGTAAGGGTTCTCCCGAAGAACCACAATGCTGTGGAATTGCCTGGCGTCCTTCTCGTCAAGAGCAGCGCACTGCTCAAGAGGATTTGGATGTCGGTGAACTCCATTTGATTGGCATGCTTGGCCGTTGATGAGGGGGGGATCAAAGTTCTGGCAGTGAACTGGCAAATGAACGTACTGCTCATCCGCCATTTCACCTGGAGGTTCAGAGAGCGGCGGTGAGCCACTACAAGGAGGAATGTCCACCCTTCTGCGCTTCCACGGCGGTACTGGTGGTGAGGAGGGGTGTAGTGGCGGCGATGGGGGGTTTGGGGGGGTCGGGGTGTGTCCAAGTACCGATGGCGGAGATGTGGGTCTCCGCGTTCGAGTTGGTCGTGCACGGAGTCGCTTAGCTGGAACGACAACAGAGTCGTCGTGCTTGCCGTTGGGAATGCTTTCGGCCAAGCTCTGAACGTCCATTTCTCGTGGCCGTACATCTTCATCAATGACCAGCCGAAGGCTAGACCGTGTCTGCCGCAAAGGGAATGGATAGAGATCATTTCTCCCCCGATCAGATCGTGGACGGGGGGTGCTGCCATCTTGGAGCCCGCTTCGCAAGTGCTTCTTTGGAGTGGAAGCCACTACCGTATCATCAAACAGGCGCGCTGCGGGAGTTTCCGAATCTTCGGAAGGTTCACGGCCGTTCATGGACACTTCTCCGGCGCCCGACGTCGAGGATTTCTCCCGGTCACTATTACCCACCGCAGCCGGTGTGCCATCTTCCAACGACAGAGCTGGTGTTGTGCCCGTACTAGCAATGGCCCCTATGCCGATGCCCGGCTCACTTTGCAAGATCTGCCCAGTAGCTCTGGTCCTTGTCAACAAAAACGGAGTCCACTTGAGCTTTTCAGGCTTGATCTTCAAGTGCCCCTTTCTTTCCCAATTGTCCAGCCACCGATCGACCATCATTTGATCCCATGATATCTCGTAGCGCGTGGGGAGGGTGACGGGCGAGCCCGGTTTACTCCCACCTTCTTCTTCCTTTTGGGTACTTGTCCGTTGCAAATGCCGTCGCGCAATCCCATTCTTGCGACCACGAGGAAACTTGATCGATTGTCCTGGTGTGGGGCGGACAGGGGGTGGAGTACTAGGTTGATTGACAATCATATTCTGCTGTGCGAGGATGTTGTAGATATCCTCCAGTGTCATAGAGGTCGCCTTGCTAATATCTGTTTGACGACAGGGGTGAATGATACCTGCATGAGGGAGAATTAACCTATGAGCAAAGGAGACAATGGCTAACCTTCAAGGGCTGGTCGAGAAGGAGCCGTCTTGAGATACCGCATCAGTGCTAACGTCCAGTAGTTCTTGTATCCGAGGGCGCCTAGTGCGGACAAGGGTTTTTCCGGAGAGCCCGAGCGTTGCTCCTTCTTAGACAGAAGATAGCCTAGACAGAATAAATCGTCGACCGAATACATCAAACATCCACAAACGTACTGAAATCGATGAGAAAGCTGCCCCATCCTTGTCGTTGTCGCACAGGTAAAGTCATGATGCAGCTCACGTTGTAGTCCTTCGGAGAGCATTTCTCCTTGCTAAAATATCCCACAAACCGAGCTCCAATATCGTCAAACTCTGTCATAACATAGAATAGAAAAGGTTCGACGTCGTAGAAGAGGGATTTGTGGTCGAGGAACATTTTTGAGAGCAAACAGAGGTTCTGGCAATATATCTTGTTCTTCCGCCCATCCACTTCAAAGATAGAAACCGCTCCGTCGCGGTATATCTCGTCTCCTGGTGGATGACGAGCTTTGCACTTCATCTGCAGCGCAGTGAGCAGATATTCAGAAATGAATTAAGGGCCATACCTTGTGTCGATCAAAGGCGAAGCCACTTCTCATGTACTTCAAACAAAACTCGCATATCCAAAGACGTCCATCTGGAATATTTGCATACTCCTCGGGAAACGGCGCGTCGTACCATGGATGGATGTCATATCGCCCAAATCGGATCGTCCGTATGCGCAGGGGCTTGTCGTTGCCAACAGGGGTGGTTGGACTTTGCGGGACTTGGCCTGGTGTCGAGGAATAAAGGCCAGGAGTGGAGGGAGCAGGAGAGGGAGTAGGTATTGAAGGGGGTGGCATGGTTATTTGATGAGAGGCGTGGGAACGGAGCGGGCGGGAAGACGGCCCGGCCACCGGTGAATCAGCTACTGATGTTGCTGCAGGAGGTGGTGCAAGCTTCTCCTATACGGCGAAACTCGTCAATTACAACACTACCGGGAAACCATAGGACGTACATCTGCCGCCGCTCTACTCCTATCGAACCGCGTCCTGTCTACTCCATCGATGCTAGTCTTGGAGACATCTCTCTCGGACGGCGGCAATAAGTCTTCGAATATGTTCTTTTCGGCGTCCTCCTCACGCTCCTTCCCCTTACCTTTAGGTGGTATGCGAAGCCGCACGACCAGGGGGGAAGTCGGAGCGCGCACGGTGATACGCATACGCTTTGGTTGGCGCGATGTTTGGGGCTCAGATTTACGTTTCGGACGCTTCTTCTTGGTCTTGACAGGCTGAGGCCGTCGGGGAGTTGGAACGCCCGCCGTGTCCTCATCTGAGTCTGAATCGGAACTGGAAGAATCAGACTCGGACTCGTCCTTGTCCGTCATATCACCGTTGTTTTCACCGCTAGTCCCAACGTCGACTTCAACCTCGGGGTCGACTACTGGGCTGGGCATGTCTGTGTCTGGTGCTATGGGATATGGAGGTCCCGCTGGGGGAAACGCGTGTGGTTGGTTGAAGGCATCATCTGGAGGGCGGACATCTTCGATAGAAGGGCATATGGGACAATGCCATTGGCCAGGGGGTGCTTTGTCGAGCGGTGGATCGAGGCAGTCCATGTGCCAGCCTACACCGAAGTTCAGTGGCGAAAAGAGGCTGCGCAGTCAAATTGGTCCATACCCCGATCACAAAAATCACAAAAGAGGATTCTTTCCTGAAAAGATGTGGGTAACACGGTGGAGAAGTGCACTGGATGGCCTACATCGTCGCCCTTTTCCAAACATATCTCGCAGGTCTTGCACTCTATGCACTTCCAAGGGTAGGATCGCACCACGTCTGCGACACCGCCTAGTTCCATGCAGCTGGGATGCCCTAAAGAGTGCACTCTAAGCACCGCCGTGGGTGTTGTGTAATAATGGCTCGACGCACCGCTTCGACCACACTCCTCACAGGATACCATGGGCTCCAGATGTCCATGTTTGTTCTTTGAATCATTTCCCTGGCAAAACCCACACTCTTCCTCTCTCCTGGGTTTTCTCTTTCTCTTTTGGGGTTTTGGAGCCTGGGGGATTGGTTCTGGGACGGGGATATAAGCGGCGGAAAGCTGAGGGGCGAACGGGTCACCCCGAGGCCCCTTGTCATACTGAGAAGGTTCTTGCGAGTAGTGCCTGGTACGCGCAGGCACCGCAGTGGTATTGGGGACAAGAGGGTGGTCCTGATCAAAGTGGGTAGTTAGCCGGCTTGGTCTGCATATGACGATAACACGCGACGCGTTGAACGCCTTGGCTGTGATTGCTGTATTCACCTGTGCGAGATCATGGGAATGCGGGTGATGAGGGTGGTCGGTGACTGGAGTGCCGGCGAGGGCAGGATCGATGGGAATGTCGTCTACGTTGCTAAAGGGAGATCCGACTTCGCTTGTATTTTCGCGGTCAAACAGAGCATTTGGGGGGAATGGCAAGCCCCGCATGTTGCGACGTCCGCTGGGTGCAGTTCGACGACCTCCACAGCGAGCGACTGTCACGGTCGCGCGTGACGGCCACCGCGTCACAGAATCGAAAAGGGTGTCACACCGCCCAAACACGGACACACAAATAGCACTTGACCTGAACAACTCGCTGGGTGAACCTTTGGCTGGTCCGTGCTGCTCTCGTTTCTTCGTTCCATACCACCACCACCACCCACCCACCCACCCCCCACTGATGCAGGCTGTCGTCCATCCCCAGCTCCCTCCCCAAATTCTCACTCAATATCATCTCACTGCCCTCAATTCACCTCGCACTAACACATCCGTCATGCCAACTCCACCCGTCGTCTCCCGCAAGAGAAAGAGAGTCCACCAGTTCACCGTCAGCTACAGTGAAGTACAAGAAGTAGACAACCAAGGTCGACTCCGCGAAGTTATCGTCATTGATGATACTCCACCCCCCCCATCGACCATATCACCCGCTACCATTCTCCCCATCGGATATGATCCTGTCAACCGACCCTATCCCACTGCCTCAATCAGAACAAGAGCCCGTGCTGCTGCCGAGGCTCAGGCCCTGTCTGCTTCCACCTCCTCTGCAGTCCCAGTGGCGCCAGCGCCAAAAAAGAGGAAGCGGGACCAGGCTGACGAACCCCGTGGGACTATCACCAAGAAACTGGCTACTGGCCTGCAGCCACAGGTCCCCATCCCTTCCACGAAGTCGTGGGCCAGTGGAAGCGGTCCTGCAACAACGGATGTACGTAACCGTCATCATCAACTCCGAATACGACCTAATCCTCGCGTCTATCTCTATCATCAGGTATCTAACGGGGTCGTTCCTTGTGATGACAAGGAAGGCCACTACATCATCGTACCAGATGACATAATTCATAACCGATGTACGCTGTCTCCTCCATGCCTTTCATTCCAGCCGTATATCCCTGGCTTCCAGATCGCACCGTTCGTCTCCTGGGCCAAGGAACGTTTGGTAAAGTTGTAGAAGCTATCGACATGCACACTCATAACAGGGTGGCGATCAAAATTATTCGTGCCATCCCAAAATATCGTGATGCAAGCAAGATCGAAATTCGTGTCCTACAGAAGCTCAAGGAGAAAGATCCGATAAACATTCAGTTCGTCTGTCTCCAGACTTGCCCTGGTCACTTTGTGACCTTTCCATTTCCAGCAAATGCATCCATTTGTTGCACACCTTTGACCATCGCAACCATATTTGCTTAGTTTCAGAACTATTGGGCATGTGCGTATATGATTTCCTCAAAGAGAACGAGTTTGCCCCGTTCCCGCGACACCACATACAGTCTTTTGCTCGGCAATTACTGGGCAGTGTCGCTTGTGCGTTTCCATTCTTCCTCTAGTGCGTTTTCTTACCAAGTACTGTCCGTACAGTCTTGCATGATCTCCACCTCATTCACACGGACCTTAAACCGGAAAACATCTTACTTGTCAACAATGACTATAGACTGGCTGTTGTTCCTGTACCTGGCAAGGTATGCGGTGCTTGTCCGCGCATACTGATGGCGTTTCTGATGACACATTCCGCAGCGTAATCCGCCGCCGCGCACCAAACGGATCCTCCAATCTACAGACATCCGCCTCATTGATTTTGGATCTGCCACGTTTGAGGATGAGTACCACTCTACGGTCGTATCAACACGGCATTACAGAGCACCGGAAATCATCCTAGGTGCATTTGTCGTCCGCGTCTACAGGCTTTTTACTGAGACGCATATGCAGGCTTGGGATGGTCATACCCGTGCGATGCATACTCCTTGGGATGCATCCTCGTGGAATTTTACACCGGGGTCGCCCTCTACCAAACCCATGACAACCTAGAGCATCTCGCCATGATGGAGATGGTCATGGGAAAGATGCCAGAGCGCTTTGCACGCGCTGGCGCGCGTTCAAAGCCAGAATTTTTCAAGGATGGCTCACGGTTAGACTGGCCGAAACCTAAAGCCTCACGACAGAGTAAGAAGGATGTTCGTGCCACACGATCGCTCCAGGTGATATCTCACCTACAATCTGCCAGAACGTCCACTCAACCCCCTTATATGCAGGATGTGATACCACCTACAGACCTGATCAACCGGCAGTTTGCAGACCTTGTGCGGCGACTACTTGCTTTCGATCCTGCGCAACGGATAACAGTCCGTGGTGCTCTACAACATCCTTACTTCTCCCTTTCCATCACAGAAGAGCTGTAGCCTAATGAACCGTTATCTATTGTTTTTTTTTGTTGTAGATCACCCTTTTGAACATTTCCACCCACCTCGCGCTCACGCCATTCACATCACTCCTTGTTGTCCCTGGGTTTCTCTGCCACCCCTCATTTCTACGTGTCGGAAGTGCTATTATATTCCATCTTGGCCTTGTACGACTCAATCAGTCCACGTCGTCCCCACTGTGTTTGATTCTAGCTCATATCTCGATCGCCACTGTCCAGCAAATGCAGTAATTCCATCCGTCCAAGCAGTACATATGTTTTCCTCGTTGCACAAGACTTCTTCCTTAAAACACATGTAATATGACAATCACGGAGGCCTTTGAAGAAGCAACAACCGGTAATTGGCTCACTGCAATTCGGAAACGTAACGAGGGAGGGGCAGCGATATACATATACATGACATGGCAGCAGTATTGTGGCAGTTTAGCACTCCACTATGCACAGCTCTTGGAACCAGCAAGGATCCGAAAACGGTTAGGTGGGTGGCCTCGGTGAACCGATAGTAACTCGTGACGTTTTCCAGATAAGAAGTGACGGGCCACGAGACCAATACGGGCGCTTCAAAGATCATTTACCCTTTTCATGTCTGCTGCCCACCGACTGATCCAGTATGATGCCGACTTTGCGTGACCGGTTCCGCTTTGAACACATATGATGGCTTCGAGCAAGCCGTGCATTTGTATCACAAGGACACTAGGGTGCACCTCACGAACGAGCTGGAGCTTGTAACGATAGATAGTGCCTCACAGATCCGAAATTATCCGTTGGATTTTACCCACGAGACGCCGTCCCCTGTTTCAGGCAGTTTCGAGTCCTGTTCGAGGGTACAATCCTCGATCTCGCCGGCATACGGCGAACGATGCAGACCAAGACCCGGCGAACGGTGACAATATCGAGTCCTTCGGATGAACC
>Ga0307518_10002021_pt1 | contig 14908 bp, 21 predicted proteins | sample 25_EM_MG_FD_203889 | JGI IMG/M metagenome (GOLD analysis project Ga0307518, IMG submission 203889) | Populus trichocarpa ectomycorrhiza microbial communities from riparian zone in the Pacific Northwest, United States - 25_EM | ecosystem: Host-associated > Plants > Roots > Unclassified | place...
TCCATTTGAAGCCTCGCGCAGCAAAGCCAACGCTTAAAAGCCCTTGTCCTCAGCCCACGAAATTGCTTCACTATCTTCGCAACCATGGTCCCCCTCGACCTCCGCAAGTTTTCTGTTGACCGACTTCGCACAAAAAGTGGTCGCCGGGATGCGTCGGCGCATCTTAGCGCTGTGTTAGCAACCGCCGGTGCTGATGACACTTGTATCAATCAAATTGTGACCGATTTACTCTCCGTCCCGAATCTGTTTCCCTACTTATGCTCTGGTGAGTCGCTTGTGTCAATAATTTGTAGCGATGGACTTCACGGAAACAGTATCGTCCGTTTTTCCTACCTTGCATACTAGAATCATGGCCGCCTTTCCGGCTGAGCCCGTTGATCTCCTCGGATCCTTTGCCAGGAATCTCCTGACCGAATTGTCGACTCTTTTCTATGCTTTCCCCTCGAATGCTTTCACCACGGAAGGTTCACAAATGGTTTCGCACTACAAACACTACATCACCCATGTGTGGGATGTGCTTTCCACGTTGTTGGAAACAGACTTCACTGCCCTTACTACTTCGAACCGAACTCATGGTAAATCACGAAAAACCAAAAATAGGAATTTTGCGCCGCGGTTCAACGAAGCCCCTTTCAACAATCTTGAGATCGGTATACCCTCGAACGCATCGGAAGCTGCCAAGACATCGACTGGAATACTCCGCGCTCTAAGCCAGGCTTTACAAGTACATAGTATTGCTATTCTTGTTTGCTACTGGTTACTCATCGATCATCTCCTAGTTCTACCTAGATCTGTTATCCGAGCCTGCGCTAGCAAGTTCACTGGAAGAAGCGTACTTCAACTGGGGCCACCACATCAAAGTACAAGGTCCATCGGAGGTGCATAATGAAGTGGTGGAAGATCCGTCACCTCCGTCGATCGTTTTTGAGGAGCGAACTCTTAAAGGTGCCCTTCAAACTGGTGGTATCGATGGTTTTGGTCCGTGGGAAATCACCATATCCGATAGTGCTACGAAAGACCTCAGGGAGTTGAGGCGCGGCGACAAAAGTAAGGCCGCAATTGTTGTGAAGAGGATACAGTATGTGATGCTAGACATGATGAAGTCTGCCTTGTCTGAACTCACTCAGACAGCTTTCAAAGGGCCACTTCTCTGGTAATAATCAGAGAAGACTCAACGGTCCATCACATGGCGTGCCCATTTACCAAGCCGAAGTGCTCAGTGACCTCAGGATGGTCGTACGTCGTCTAATGAAATGACTAGTTCTAAGACTGACTTGCCCTCAAGTATCAAATTGACTGTGTACTAGATGACGACGAAAAGGTCAGTGAATTCTCATTTGCAAAATCGAAGTCTCATTTCCTCCCAGGCAGAACATCAAGGTTTGGAACCTGACCTGCGGAGTTCATTGACACTCATTATTTTCTACGAAAGTTATCAAGATACATGGTATCTGTACACACAAAGACCTCAGTCACATTTGGGAATCCCTCAGCAAGTATTTGGCTCGAGGAAAAGAATATCAATATAGGTAGGTTTCATGAATTCTATTCTCCAACACGGCACAGTTTACCTTGCGCAGGTGCACCTTTAGACAGCGGACATCAGCTACCGATGTATGCACCCCTGCATCCTTCCCTCGAAAGCACTCCGAGTCCATTGACCGGCCAACCCCCATCATGTTTAGTGATGGTGACTATCATAGCGTTCGTGCACCATGACATTGTCTTGCTGTATGCCACTCATCGTGCTCATCTATGCAGCCATACTCGCGCATTCTGTACGTTGTCTCCTAAGTTCGAAGTGTGGGTCTAACGTTCTTTTTAGTCTTGATAAATATGTCAAATTTTCCAAGGTAGGCTCACTTTTGACTCGGAATAGCTTGAAACTGATCCCGTTGATGTCAGGCTTACTTGAATGGTTCGTTGGCTCTGATTCAGGTTCACAAACTTACTCCGAATGCAGGACTTATTGCTGACGAGGAGATCGACCTCCCCTTTCAGCTAACGTGCGCTGTTATTACTGACATGATTTGGATGATTCCCTGACATGTTCTATAGTCCCGATGAATGGGAAATTGTTCAGTGCCCGGCATCTAGTTTTGTCCTCGGAAGGGGTGGCTCCGGGTAAGTGGGCTATTTAAAGGAGAATTATACTAATATGACATTACTTCCCCAGCAAGACTACGGTCATTCTATATAAGATGCTTGGAATTCATAGGGCCTGGGAGCAAAGCTCTGGACTTCCAAAGCCACGCCAAATATTTGTCACCAAATCTCGGGGCCTTCGCGCCAACGTCGAAGAAAACTTCAACAATTTGCTGGAGTCTTTGGCATTGGCGGGATGTACCCGGGAGGAGCTCAACCAACGTAGAGCTCGTTATGCAGGACGGCAGAAAATTCCAACAACCAACTCATATAATCCAACAGAATGCCACCCAGGAACTCCCCAAAAATTCAGTGAACTGGGTGATCATGATTTTCCCCTCTTCATTACTTTCGATCGTGTAGGTCTTATTATACCCTCACTCATGCTACACTAGTAATGACACGTCACAGTTGACAAAGATGATTGCCGCTGATCTCCGGGGTGACACGCGCTGTCCACAATTTTTTGTCGATGATGACCCATTCGTGACCTATGATGTCTTCGAAAAAGCTTACTGGCCTCGGCTTTCCAAAGGAGCCACCAAGGGCTTGGGTATGGATAGATCCAGTGTTAGTTTCGTTTGCGCTGACTGCAATATGCATAGCGCCGTGGTTGGTTTTCAGCGAATTTATGGGTGAGTAGCGTGCCATTATTTCTTGGCATACGCTGAACGGAAAAGTAGGCATCATCAAGGGGTCGGAAATGGCGTTAAAATGTCCCAGAGGCTTTTTGGATGAGCAATCCTACACTGATCTCTCTACTCGCGCCTACCCTATCTTCGCAGATCAAAGGAATATGCTGTATAACATTTTTCATTCCTATTGCAAGATCAAGCAAGGACATGACATGGCAGACAGGTTCGTGAGCGTTACTTCGCATGTGCCAGTTGATTCTCATTCCCTTGTGCAAGAACGTATGAGATCTTAAAGGCGTTATTATCCGGTATTCCCTTGAAAGGGCAGCGGGTGGATTACATGTAGTGCTCCAACTGATGACGGCTTCCTCATCACTGACACCCAATCTGACAGGTATGTTGATGAAGTTCAGGACGATCTAATTATAGACACCCTACGTGAGCCTATCGAAATTCGTTTTCCTGCCCTATGTTAACACAGGATAGTCTTGAGAATCTTATGCCGGAACCCCGAAGGTCTGTTCTGGGCAGGTGACACTGCCCAGACCATATCTGCGGGGTGTAGCTTCCGTTTTGAAGACCTGAAGGCCTTCATGTATCGCACCGAGGTGCGTGCTTGAACTATTATGTTCATGGTTCCAAGAGAGATTCTAGTTCTGTAGGCGGACCCGGCAATGGGGATAGAGAAGACGCAGATAAAGCCCGCGATGTTCGAACTAACGACGAATTACCGCTCGCATAGTGGAATCGTGAACTGTGCACAGGCAGTCATTGACCTTATAGTCCGTCTTCGGCCCAACACCATCGATGTTCTGCGACCCCAGCATAGTGTAATCCAGGGATTAGAACCCATATGGTTCTCAGGGGAAGAAGTTGCATTTTCGCCTGAGCAATTCTTCGCTGGCCTGGAGTAGGAGTCTCTACATGTCATTACTCTTGATTGTGCTGACACTTCTTGTGAAGGGCGAGTGACAGTGAACTTGGCTCTGAACAACGTTTGTTTCCAAATACTCATGCCCAACACCATATGTTATGACACTATTACAGGAATTCTCGTGCGGGACGATGCGTCTCGAGACCGACTGCGTGCCCTCATTGGAGAAAGAGCGCTGATCCTGTACGGAAGTTCGGAGATTCCCTGATTCAGAATTCACTGACATAGAGTCTAGCACCATCCACGAGAGCAAGGGCTGTGAATACGACGACGTGAGAACCATCATACCTCTGACACTGTGCGCTTGCTAAATTGCGCCTAGATATTCCTTTATAACTTCTTCGAGAGCTCTTCTGTGGAGTATGCACAATGGCGCCTTGTCTTAAGTGCCTGTGGAGACAAGGCAACATCTCTATCATTTACTAAGGATGAGAGCTGGTATGCATTGCTCTGTACGGAGGTGAGCATCATTTCTGTCTATTGCAGGTTTGTATGCTGAGCTGCGAGCAGCTCAAAGTGCTCTATGTCGGGATAACACGAGCAAGGAATAACCTGTACATCCTGGACAACTCTGAAAAGAGCCGGCCAATGCAGGTGTGAACTGATTACGGTGATCTTCCTGCCCATGCTCAATTAAGACAGGAATTCTGGTCTTCTCGGAGTCTCCTCAGGCCCTCACCTTTGAACGCTAATATTCTCGATTTTACCGCCTCGACTCGTCTAGAACAGTGGGCGGCGTCTGGCCGAAAGCTACTTTTTGCGGAGAGGTATAAAGAGGCTATCCACTGCTTCAAGCGAGGAGATGCGCCCCGTGAACTCCGGATTGCACAAGCTTTTCAACTGCGCGAAGACGCGAAATGCATCCTTGAAGCCCACGAACAACAGCCAGCCTTTCTCGGCGCGGCTGAAGCTTTTAAGTGTTGCGCCAAAGAGGCCGCCGAGTCAGAAAGAGTTGATTATTACCGAAACGCCGCAGAATGTTATGCCCGTGCCGGGGAAGCGAAGATCGCCGCTGATTTCTACACCCTCTGTGAAGATTTCGAGGAAGCTGCCAAACAATACGACCGTGCTAAGCATCATAATGAAATCGTGCGCATGTTCGAGTGTCACCACAGGAAAATATCCCCCAACTATGATGGTATCCTGTTCGTTGTTTGTCGTCAGCACTACTGCCATCAAAACATAAGGTATAGTGATTCTCTCTAGGTTTGCGTCAATGCGTTGATGGGTAACTTTTAGACCACCAATGCCGTTGTTCTCATCAGTCGAGGCAGAACTCGAATATTTAGAGAAGGAAGGTTTAGATGGCGCCCGCATCCAAGTCTTGGAGTCCCATGGAAAATATGTCGAGGCGGCCGACATCCACCTTTTGAATGGCGGGGTAATGGAGGCCATCCAATCTTGCCTGAAAGTCGAGGAAGATGAAACAGCATTCAAGCATGCCGTCGACATCATACTAGACGCCTTGTGGAAGGAGTGCTCGTTTACAATGCCAGCGCGAAAGATTTTGAAGCAGGGGACAACCACGGCGCGTGTCCTAGAAGTTGCCTTAAATCTTTCACAAGCTCGTCTGAATGCGTCAAATGGAGACCAGGTACAGTACCTCTCCTGTTATTCGTGTCGGGAAGGGAGCATCTTACTTAAATGAATGCTTTAGATACGCCTCTTTCAGGCACTGCAGCAAGCCTCCCATGAGGAGGTCTCCCAGTTGGGGCTGTCATTTCTTGACCGAGGTGACGATGCTTGCGCACTTGTTGCTTTCGACGCTGCTCTCTCATACTGGCTGTCCATTCTATGCTCCTCGAGCCTCCCCGAAATGGACCAGTTACTGAAGCAATTTGGGACATACATCAAGCTTGTGGTTTCGATCATCTCTGATGCTGAACCCCTTTCTACGCAGCAAGCCAGAAGGGTTTTTGGCGTCACTGAACTATCAGGCCATTCCTACACGGTTCGACAAAGCACTTTCCTCTATGATGGCACCAAATCCAATCGTTTCTTGAGGGTGGATCTCACCATCCGGCTGAAGGAACGACTGCGCACACGATTGTGCCACAAGGTCACCGAAGGAGCTGAACTTTGGAGTCGAAACCCTCAGTTATCAGCTGTTTCGTGCCTCCCTTTTCTCGTCGACGGCATATGTCGCGATTCTCATTGCAAGCAAGGTCACATCCTGAAATCATCTGAAAATCCAGGACAATACAATGCGCGTATTTCTATATGTCTTCGACAAATATGGATTCTCCACTTGATGCGTACCATGTACCCTCAGGAAGTCTGGAATGAGAGGTAATCCATCTCTCGCTTCTATGGTCCTTAACTTACAACCGCCACAGGATGAAGGATCATCTAGTTCATCTGTATAATGCGATTTACCCGCCTATCTATTTACAGGGCTCGATCGCCGAACTTGACTGGTCCACTCTCGAGGATGACTTCGATTGCATCACCATTATCCAGGAGTCCATTCGGGATATCCTCCGGTACCTCCAGTCCAGTGATGATTTCTGGAAATACTTGATGGACGTGATTCGTCTGGCGCGCCTGGGTCTCACCTTCAGTGCTCGCCCTGTCGTCCTAAGCTCTGCTTCGTGTGCCCCCCATGGTCTTCTCAAGCGGATCCCTTCCCTACGTCCAAGTGAGGGAGATTACTATGTTGTGGAATCAATTGTGAAGGTTCTTGATGGGTGCGAGGATCACTGCATATCATTGGGAGTGTCCGCTCTGCGGTGAGTGTACTACAGTGACTGTTTGCAGGTCAAACGGTGACGTATTTTATAGATACATGCTTCTAAAAGGTGTCCGCTTGGACACTTCTGTCATTTATGACTACGTGGAAGAGATTTGCAGCGTCACCATCCTTTCGCTTCATCTTCACCCCGATGGAGGGTCCCCACCCTTGCATAACACTCTGCTCCCGCGACACTGGTTAACAAATCCGTATAAACTCCTTGGCAACAAAGAAACGACCTCCGTCTATTCGCTTCTAGACTGCGTGCAGTATTTGATGAATCGACTCCGCTCAGGCAAAGCACAGAGTACGTCAGGTATTGCATGCCGCGCAATCGATCTGACTTAACATTGTCAGGGTGGTTTACTCTACCTCAAAACAAAGATCCATTTGTGGATATCACTGTGGCCAAATTGTACGTCGCCAGATTGAGCCGATTCTTATGGGAACTGAACCCCTTTTCAGGTGCCGACTGCTCTGCATTGGTGTGTATGTTGTTTACTGTCAGAATCTTTATCTAATTCCATCCTCATAGTTGGATACAATGTCCATGATGCGGTAACCAGCGAAATAATTTCCAAGATTGTACTTCTTTTAACAAGGGATTCCGATAACGTTGGTGATGAGTATGTTTGTCCCGATATCTGTCATACGAGCTGCTGACCACTACGGATTTCAGCAGCCACATCCACCAGCTAGAATACCTGGCCACTATACAGTCATTTGATGATGGCACGCCCTCAAGGGACCTGGTGCACCTGGTACACCAAGACAGGTGTGACATTACCGGTCTCCTTACTCCTTACGTTCAAAGCCTTGTGTACGAGGACGTTGCCGACATTCCCCGTCTCGTTACTCGGTCCCAAGATACATGTGACCTCTTTGCTGGACTTGGGCCATGCATCGTAGAAGCCGAATGCACAGAAGACACAGGGGATGATGCCATTGATGATCCCCAACACCCCGTCGAGTCTCAACAAGACCATACACCAATGCGTGACTGGTCTAACCCCACAGAGCAAGAGGTCGCAAGTGCATGTCGCATACAATTGGCCTATCGATTATATCGTATCCGGCATGCTCGTGCGACTCTTCGGCCCAACCAGTGGAACATGCAGGTTAACAAATACTTCCTGGAGTGTCTCAAGGAGGTGCTCCTTTGGCGATGGAAGCGCGATTCCTATCGTCACATCTACCTCAACAAATTGCCTGTCCTTCTAGTCTGCCTGGATCGCGGTATGAAGATTGCCCTCGCTATAAAGAGCAAAGCAAACATTCGCATGTTGAGAGCAAGAGGAGAGAAACTCGAAGGTGCAAAAAGGTGTCTGAACAGGTCAACGTGAGCTCCAACGTTTTGACGACATGAACTGCTTAGGACGTGTCATTCACTAGGGTCTTGATCAGAGATGGCAGATGGTTGCGAAAGGCCATAGATCCCCAAGCCTCAATGCATGACAGACGCGATGCGGAAGCTTTCAGAACCACTGCATGCCAAGTGATGGAGTTTATGCAAGAACTGCCGATGGATAAAGAGCATCCAGAGGAAAACTTGATCGTTATCGTCGATTCACTGATCGCAGACTTTTAGCTGAGTGTGGAAAAAGATGTGTGGCACCGGAGTTGAACAGACATATACTCATTGCATGGACTTTTGAGGGTGTCTCCACTTATATTGGTGTCAAGGATATACAGTGATGGGTTTGCTACAAAGTCAGGTTGATCATCACCACGAGGGGCCCGATGGATAAATGCAGCATAGCAGCCAGGCTTTGAATACGGAGTAGCCAAATTTAGATGCTGGCACTAGTGATGGAGACTGTCCGAGAATCGTCACGGCAGAGGGCGGGTCGCGGCTGCACTGCGTTCCATTTCGTCTTCGTCGTCGTGTGGTCCTCATGGTCCCATGCTTGATGGACAACACAACGCGATTTTTCATTGAGTAGCTTCCCCCAGACCGAAGGCTCGATGGACTCAGACATTCGTTCCATCTGGATCAACCCGGCAGTCGGTAATCGCCTGGTCAGGCTAGTCTAGTGCACTTACTCGAGAAGACGTCGCGTCACATTTGTGTCGCTCGTTCGCGCATCTCTGCCAAATGATGAGGGAATCCGAAAAAAAAACAATGAACCGATACCTTAAAATCAGTTAGGAACGGGTAAATAGCTAAACCACTGGTCGTAATTATATAATCACTTCACTCCTTCTTCTTTCCCTCTACCTTCGATTGTTGGCCTTTTTTTCCAAGGACTTTCCGCCGCGTCTGCATCATGTGGGTGTACATGACCCATAAACCTGGGAGGATGTGAACAGAAAGTCGGACCAAGACGAGTTGTAATACATACCAGGTATCCAAAGGAGTACCATGCCCGCCTTGACCAAAGCCTCGAGATTCCAGTTCAAATACTGATCATTCTTCCACTCTGGAATAGTGCTGAGGGCAACGAGGGCCTCACTTCCCGCGCCCAGTGGATAAAGGACATAGAAGGTAGTATAACGCAGCCAGGTCAACATAGGGGGTACCTGAGTGCCCATCAGGGATAGGGCGTAGTATGTGTAGCGAGGGACTTCAGTGAGTGACCAGGCAAGAACCATGGTGGTATAGAATGGATTCAGGTGAGTTGAAGGGAAGCGAGCTACGATTGCCCAGACGAGGATGAGACGAGAGGAGACTTGCATGAGGGTAGTGGGGAGAGGAGAGCGGACCAGTCCAAAGAGGACGTGCAACACCTCGAGGGCAGCGAGGGACTGGATGGGTGCGACCACCGACCAGGATGCTGAGTGGGATGAAGGGACATATGGAGCCACCAAGGAGACGAGTTTTCTGGAGAGGTCATTGGTTGCGGCTGCGTCGGAAGCCAACGACGTGGAGCGGTCAACTAGTGCGTTGAGGGTGAGGAAGAGCACAGCACCCCATCCGACTGCGGATGCAGCATTGAATGCGACCAAATACGACCTGGACATGCTTCAAAGGTTCGAGCATCGCAGGCACATGACTTCTTTGTATGCTGAGTCATACCACACAAACAAACCACAACAATGTCTTACTAAGACTCGCGTCCAGTTTGATCAAGCAAAACGCCCCCGTCGCACAAAATCAATTGGTGACCCGCACTGCGGTATGCTGCAGCAACCGAATCAACAACCCCAGCAACCAGCGCAGCAACAGCAGCCATCAGACACACACACCTCACACACCATCCCCGTGATGCGTCTTCGCGACGATCCCATACCGGCAGCCAGCACACCCACATCCCAACCCACTCAATCATTGGCCCAGCAACAGCCAACTGCACCCACAGCGACCATCTCCACCGCCACCACCACCCGCAACACTCGCAAACGCAAATCTCCGCCAACAGCCGTGACTGCAACTCCTCCACCCCCACCTCCCCAGCAGCAGCATCCACCACCACCCCCGGGTATGCATCTAAGTCAAATGCTCCCCCCACCTCATGCCCTTGTACCCCCTGGCATGCCACACCCACCTCCGCACATATACCAATATGCACCCCCTGAGTACACCCAACCACCCCAGTCTCAGAGTGAACAGCAGCAAGCCATCAACGGCGATCCATCTTCTCCAAAAACGGGGCCAGGCGGTCGCCAACTGAGCCAGAGTAAACGGGCAGAACAGAACAGGAAAGCGCAGAGAGCCTTCAGAGAAAGGAGGGATCAGTGAGTACCTGTCTCTTCTCGTTCATTGAGCTTTTCCTTATCGGTTTACTTCCCGGGTGTTTCACTTCTGACCACGTTATCTTCAGACACGTTAAAGCACTTGAGTCTCGCTCGCAACTACTTGATGCGGCTCTTGCATCGGCCGACGAAGCGAACAGGAGGTGGGAAGAGTGCCGGACGCTTGTGGATCAGTTGCGCATCGAAAACGCGGCCCTTCGAGCTGCATTGAGCCAGGCTCAGACCCAACTAGGGCAGATAGGTCAAGCTTCCGCCCTTGCGCAGTCGTCCCAGTCACAACAACAGCCGCAGGATAGCAAAGAGGAAAAGACTGAAACTCCCACGACCAAGAGTGATGGATAGCCGTAGCGTGGCATCGACCAAGTGGTTCCGTGTATGCTGTTTTGTACTTGTTTTTCTTGGCCTGCAACATTCAACTGGGGCGTCATCCTTGAGAGCACCCACCTTTCATATTAGATCTCCTTTTTTTATTTTGCCAACGTCGACGACGAGCGAGTCTACGGTGTAATAATTTGTCGTTCTATCCCGTTTTTCTTGCTGCTGCTCTCGAGACTCGATGCCACTGAGAGCCGAGAGGACGCCATGGTGATGGTAAGAGGGGACGCTGGGATTGCTGACAAGTGGAACATTTTATGTAACCCAAAGCTTTGTCATCGTCCTCGTCGTCTTTCCTTGCAGCGTTGAAGAATGCCGAAGACACCGGGCCAGGGTGTTGCGTTGGTCGAACCGATCACACAACTCAACGAGCATTGTTTCGTGCAGGGGCATCTACTACGTCGGTAGATCACACGTACGGTATGTGATATTGGCTGTTGTGGTCGCATCCACTTGCTTCGCGACTCTACTATACTGCCTCTAGGACACTCGTTCTTGCTTTGCCCTGCCGAGTCACAATCCCCCAACTAGTAGCAGACCTACATTTCCGCGAGGGAGCCCAACGTAGTCCCCGGCAGGTGGTTAGACCGGCTTATGGTTCGGCCATAGGTTATAGCCTTGCATCCTTCCAAGGCCACTTCCCTAGAGTTGGCATCGGGCACCGCCAGTGGTGGCACGAATCTGCGCACAGCGAAGTTCGGAGCGGACGTGCTATAGGCTGCTTCAAGGGCCAGATATGACGCAGCGAAAAAGATGAGAACAGGCTGCAGGTTGCGTTCATATCTTACTGGCTTATCAGGCCACTCGGCTTTCGTTTAATCACCACATAGGCGATCCTTGGCTGGCAGGTCTGATGGTTACGAACGACTGGCCAAGTCCTGGAGACTTGATGTATGGCAATAGAAAGAACTTGTGGTGAACGTTGGATATGGAACTGATAGCCCCCTCTAGGACAAGGAAAACCAGGGGTATTAGGATGATATGTTGGCGAGCATACAAACTAAGGTAAGTGTCCCCGTGTTCTTTATCTTGATCTTCGGAATTTTGGGAGGCGTCGTCTCCCACGTTTCGTTTACAGGCATGGGACAAATGGTCTCCTATCCCTTCTTGGGTGGCACGACTCGAATTTTTTTGACGAACCAGACAGTTTGTGGAGGGCCCTGGCACGTACACCTTTCCGAATTTATGGTCATATTGGCCTATGCTAGACCCAATGTACAGTTATGTGAGTGGTGTAATATGTACTGTATATTAGGGGCAGCAATTTCCTCATAAAGAGTGGCTGCAGAAGGAGAAGAAAAACCCATGCCTCTTTGGCTGTTGTGGTCGCATCCACTTGCTTCGCGACTCTACTATATAGTATACTATTTCCAGAGCACTCGTATATCCTCAAGGAGGAGGTACATCACATCATGGATATGGGACTGGAAGAGGTGAATAAGTGGATCCGAGAAGGCTTACCCACCCCCTTTACCGACGCCGTCCTGGAAAGAATCTTGGAGAAGCTTCAAGGATGCTATATTGAAGCAGGAGAAGGAGACGGGGATGGATGGAAGGGTGCTAGTGCGAAGCTCCACGCCAAGGAGGCCCCAAAGGATGATTCGCTGGCCCAGACTGCCAACGCTAAATGGCTAAATGGCTTGTTAGAACAGGTGCGCCACAATCATGTAAAGTTGTTGACTACTGACAATGACGGCGATTTCTTGACGCAGATTGTTGAAATAGTGAAAGAGGAATTTCCCGACAACCCGGAGCTGCAGAACATTAGCTTGTTACACAAGTGGGTCAGCTCGCCAAACACGCTCGTTGACGGTTTACGCAAGCCCGACCTTCTCCTGGTTCCGATTGACCTTGCGGAGAAGAACGTCCACTTCGAAGATATCGTAACTTCCTGTGAGGTCAAATACGCCAACACCCCTGCGCACCGTAGGTCAGCAAGTGCACAGGCGTCTGAACTCGCTTTATTCTGTATGTGGAAGCAGGTCAATCGTTGCTACTATGTCGCTTTTTCTCTATGCGGAAACCGCCTTACCATCCTACAATATACCAGGGGAGGGCCACGAGAATCGCTACCTATCGACATAGAAATTCACCGCGAACTGTTCATCCGACTCTTACTTACGACATCGCTGGGCGGACCCGAATCTTTGCTTTGGCTTGGGTATGATGCTGCCATAACTAATGACCACAGTCGCAAGCAGGTGACGCTGTGCAACCCTGTCGAGACCATCTTCACACTTATTCGTCCGATCTTCATGGCATACGGTCTCAAAGGGAGAGGGACCCGTATTTGGCTGGTTCGAGACCAGAACGGTCGCTATTTTATCTTGAAAGATTGCTGGCTTCCTCAAGGGTGGGGCAACGACATCATTCATCATCGGCTCCTGCAAGACAAATCAAGAAACGACACTCAGTTTGCTGTGGATGTCAGAAGCAATGAAGATGAAGTGATATTCGGTGACCATGATATATATCACATCTTTGACGAACCTCTTTTCGATGAGCCGAACTCTCCTGGTAGCCTCAAAGGCATCCCCACACTTCTGTATTGGGATGAGGTGCAGCGCCGGAATGTTCCTGAAACCACCTGGATGTTACTCGGTCTCCCCCCTAATTTCTCGAAAGAGGATCATGAGAACCGTCTCCATTCAAGGGCTGCATTTTTAGAGTGCGGAATTGGCATCTCCTGGTTTTCTTGTGCTAGAGAGTTCTTCAACGCCATGATGGGCGCCTTAGTCGGTGAGTTTGTAGTATGCCTGGCAAGGAATTAACGCTTAGTTATTGACAGGCCATTTCAATGGTTACATTTGCAGGAAGATGCTTCAGTGTGACATTAGCGACACTAATGTATGGATGCGTATCCCAGAACCGGAACCTGAGTTTGTTGTACCCGACTGGCCGAAAGACAAGGGATTGCACTGGTACCCTAAGCGGACGGGCCTGCTCGGTGACTGGGGATATGCCGCCGACGTCAGCGGAAAGTCGTCTAGAAGGGATAACTCATGTTTTATCACGGTAAGTAACATTCGCAACAGAGACAAGCTGAAGCTGATGTCCCCGCACCGCAGGGCACCTTTCCTTTCCAGGCGCAACAGATCATGGCATGGGACGCCGGGCTTGGCTGGGCTGGAGAGTTTACCGGGCATACCGTACAGCACGACTTGGAGTCCTTCGTGTGGCTCATGTGGGTGTTGTGCGTCAATCTCGATGGGCCGTTTAACAGAAGGCGATTCGGATGCAAAGACTGCGAAAAACCGGATCACCAGAGCTCCACTACCAAACGTATCAAACTGGGAGATATCCAAGCAGGTGCTAATGTCAGCTCCTCAAAGTCATCGCGAGAAAATAAAACAACGCCTCCCGCTCCTACTGCGAAGTCCCTTGTCACAGATATTATCCCCCCCGTGTGGGCACGACCTGGACCTCACACCACATATATCAGTGATGTCGCGCGGTCCAAGTCCACGGTTTTTAGAGAGGGTGTTTGTTTCCCTGATTACTTGAGCCCGTATTTTTCGAAGCATATGTCAGTCAAGGATGGGTTCGAGAAACTTGCCACGCTGTTTGTCTGGAATCGAAGTGGAAAAAGGGACGTAAATGGTAAGGCGCAGTATCTGGCCCCAAAACCCACCACGTACAAGTGTGTGATCGATATTATCAAGGAGATGAGGGATGGGATCGAACCCGAGATGGATGGTGCACCGTCCAAAGAAGAAATCGAGGACGCTCGAAAGGAATTTATGGGGCTGCTGAAGAGAGGAAACTTGGAGACTCCCCTGCTTGGGAATAGGGCGGGACCTTCGTCGCAAGTCGAAGGAGAGGAGTCTGGATGATTGAGGGCGGCAGGATTCCACTCTGCGTCGTATGTGCGCGTCGTGTGCATCGTTTATATCACATTTTTGTTTTGACAATGTGCCATAAATGATCCAAATGATCACTAGAAAGAAGGCCGCAGGCTCGAAAAAAGGCTTTCACCCTTGAATCATATCTTCTTTGCTGCTGACTATGCAGCAATATCATGATGTTGTCAAAATCAGATTGATCAACTCCATCATACCCAGCAAATCACAATCTTCCTTCTGACTGGGATATCCCAACTTTGGAGTACATCAACTTCTTTCGCAAGAATTGTACATCTGGTCTCCAATGACAGCAACTACAATACATACACAGATTAGACACACATGCATAATGTAATAGGATCTTTTACAGCGTGCGTCAACGGATCCTTGGAAATTTCACTGCTGTATGAACTGTCAACAATATGCAATCAGTTCGGTAGCACCCATCAAATAAATAAAAACTTTACCGCTTCAGCAGCCGACTCTGACACATTCGATGTTGCTCCCAGTTTCTCTGCCTCGGACGAACTGATAAGACTTATGCTGCGCCCTA
>Ga0307518_10002022_pt1 | contig 14904 bp, 22 predicted proteins | sample 25_EM_MG_FD_203889 | JGI IMG/M metagenome (GOLD analysis project Ga0307518, IMG submission 203889) | Populus trichocarpa ectomycorrhiza microbial communities from riparian zone in the Pacific Northwest, United States - 25_EM | ecosystem: Host-associated > Plants > Roots > Unclassified | place...
AGCCTTACCTCAGTACTTCTGTGCAAACAGAGACTGAGGTACGAAACGAAAGAAAACATCCTATAAAGAACGACCGTGATTATGTAAGGAATGCTCGGCGTGTCCATACTAAGTATAAAGGAAAAAAGGTACTGTAGGGACCGGGAATTTCAACAGGCTTTAGGACACCTTACTCATCTGAATGTCCAACCAATTCACCACTCGAGTCGGTCTGCTCTATACAGGCACGGCGGTCAGCTTCACTGACCAGGTCTTCCACACGGTCTTTGAGAGTAACAACCCGTCTGATCACACGTCCACAACTAAGGTATTTATTATAGTGTCTAAGCAATGATTGATGGAGAGGATCAACTCGCACGAATCACGTTGAATAGAATGGGGACAGAACACACTTTTGGGGGCTAGATGCTTGAGCACCACGTAGCTCGCAATTTTCTTCTTCTAGACTATTGATACGACGCTTGAAGGCGGTAATAGAACTTGCGATGTTGTCTTCAGACAGAGTCATGTCTCCACAGATTGCAGTGGCGCGAGTATGCAAATCAGAGAGTCAGTCGCAGGAAAAGATTTTAAATGAAAGAGGTTAGTGGCATGACAAGATGAAGCACCGACGTGAGTTCCAACCAACTCTAATGGAGCAATGCCCCTGCTAGTCACGATGTTCTTCATTACTCTGCTGAGGGAGCTGATTTTGGAGAAACTGTCCGAGTCAATCAGAAATACTAACTGTAACTTTAAAGTGGCAAGTGCTAACTTTAAGAAGTGGCAAATGCTAACTTTAAAAAGCGGCCATCAATTTTGGTGGGGGCAAACCTACCTTTCCTCGATCACAACATTGCCAATAAACTCCAAGAGTTATCAAACAGGTCATCTGTTGTGGAGCATTTCACTAAGACCTAAAGTAGCATTAGCCTTTCAGCAATAATACTACAAGGTGAAAAAAGAGACGGGGTGATCCGTCACTGAGCTCCAATAATCATGATCCGGCCTATTACAACCACGGAACCGCCATTAATGGCAATCGGCGTCCTATGCCCGGCGATTTGAGTGCAAGGTTCAGTAGATCGATGATGAGACCATTCATAGATCAACGTTCAGTGCCTGTGTCCGGATTGACACTGCCGAGTGACCAGGGCACCTCGTGGTATTTGACAATAGCACGTCTACCTGGAACACCATTCTGGGAAAGCCTAGACCCAGCGAAAGCTGTGGTCCTATTACGAGGACCTGTTAGTAATTTCCCCCGCCTTTTTAACGCATTCACATACTTGAGCTTTCGGTAACATGCTCCAAGGTTTAGTAGTAAATGCACCGTCATCCAGGACATACGCCACACAATGAAACTAAAAAAAGTCAGAGCTTACTCTCTGTGGGTACTAACTTACGCCATCAAACACAGTTACCTTGATACTGGCAACATCTGAACCCTCTTTTGAGCTCATTGACGGGATCAAACTTGCATTTTCTATCACTTGGCGTGCGTTCTCCTTTTTCAGGCTTTCAAATCTGGTGTTTGGTGATGCGGCTTGCTGTGCCATTGCCTGATATGATTGGCAGACGAGAATTCAAGGTCACAGTCATTACTTCACTGTGGGGAAACTGTCAATTGCAAGCGCTAACCAACTTTAGGAAGCAGCCATCGAAGCATTTCAAGACCCAAAATGCCATTAGTTCCAACCGTCGGTCTGTGATAGGCTGAGTCACTCAGCGCCAACTCGTCATTGTGGACATTTCGAGACCTAAGGCGCAGCCAGCTTCAATGATAATAATCAAAAAAAGAGATGCAATCAATATTTTGGACCAATATTGCTGTCTACAAACCATGCAACATCCCTCCATATTGGTTGATTATGAAATCACACCTTCCCCGCATTACACCGACTATCCAGTGCTGGAAGATTTTTTGGAGAAACTTGACCTCCTGGAACCGCATTGAGACTGGTCAGCGCGATTTCTCATTCCGCTGAGAAGGATGGGAGTTACAGCTCTGGATGATATGGATTTGGTGACGCCAGAGAGCCTTCACATCTTCTTTGGACTCCCGCCGATCACCATCATGGACTTCTTTGCACATGCCGATGATATGGTCCAGTCCATCCGAGTCCATCATGCTTTGTAGCCTTTACTAGGTATTGTACAGCAGTGGCTGGCAGGGTATGTGCCTTTGATATGGTGGTGGCACTCCTCGTACTAAGCTCAGCCGCCAGGATGCTTATGAACAGAACCGAGTGATCTCGGATACATGTCGAACGAACCGCTGTGACGGGGCCTGAAGGGAATATGGTCAGTCACGTTGTCCAGTATGATGATTGTAACGCATCGGCTATGTACCAAGTGTTGATAACCCGCATCTTCGCCGAACATATCGGAATATTTATGGACGTGGATCTTGATGACACGATCATCTACTTAAATACTCATGTTAAACATGTCACTATAGTGATTCAAATCCTGAGGAAAGAGGAACTGTACCTTAGTGAGAAGAAACTTCATTTCCTCCACAAAGAAGTCAAGATACTCGGTAGCGTCATCACAGACGACGGCATTCGAATGGACCCCAAGAGTCAACTGGAAGGACCCGACGAACCGCACCTCATGCAGAGGGTTCGTAGGAGCGGTGAGGATCTTGCAGACGATATCTATGAAGTCCATGCTCCGCTTGGGGTATTAACCGAAGCCAGCGCTGAGTCGAAGCCTTTCCAACGGAGCTACACCAGTAATGTGCGTTTGAGACAGTCAAGAGATATGTCTCGGCGTGTGCGCCCCACTGCCGTGTTCCTCTTGACTACGGTCCGGATTGTGACCCCATCTGGGTCATGACTGCCAACGCCTGTGGTAATGGGATTGGGGGTGTTGTCGCTCAGGGCCGTGACTGGAAGAGTGCCAAAGTGGCCGCCATCTATTCTGCAGAAATGACATCCACACAATGCAATTACCCTGTGCACAAGCAAGAATTAATGGCAGGAGTGTGGAGACCATGCTCCACCATCATGATATCCTACAGGGTGTCAAGTTCACAGGGTGACAGATCAAAAGAGTCTGACTCACATCCTCGACCAGAAAGGACTGTCTGGGCGGCAGGCACGTTGGATGGAATGTTTGGCCTCAAAGTTTTGTATGTCCCTGGTGAGGAAAATGTTTTACCGGATGCGCTATCTCGTATGTATGAGTTCGACACACCTGGAACGATCTGGTTGCGCGAAATTATCTTCACTATGACCTGGACATTAATGAAGTCGACTCGACACCACCAACTAGACTTATCACCGCGCCCTTGTTGGTGCGATTGCACCGAGCATTTGGCGCAGCCACCGTCTGGCCGACAAGCACACCGAGCTCGCGTAACAGAACCAAGATGATCGAAGGCGACACCAACGCCTCTTGTGACGGAACCGACGCCCCCCGCTGGAGGGGGAGAAGACCTGACTCCAACAGGACCAGTTGAATCTGGATCGCCCGAGTCAGTCGTGCATGAGGAAACGGCTTGGATACACCAACATCCAGCGCCGCAGGCAGAGACTGGACGACCTGAGACAGGTGCCAGGCTCGCCACACGCATGCGAGAACGGTCCACTCTGGGGGGACCCTCGTACAGAGAGGGGAATGGGTAGTACCTCAACGGCTATACCTGAAAATGTCATAATGTCAGATATACCCGCCCCAGCTGAAAGGGAAACAAGGCGCGTAGCGCCGGTAACGTACCCGCATGATGAGTGAAGGGTCGATACAAGGAAGACTCATTCTTTGAAAGGATATTAGGGACTCCAAAAGCATTTAAGAATTTCTCACTTACAAATGATGCCTTCATACGCCTGAAACTGCAGGACAGAGTTGTGATTTGTATCCCAAGATAGGTGAAAGAATGCCGAGGGGAATGATCATTGATCAGGCGCATTCACTGTTAGCTCATCTGAGATCAGGGAAAACGTTATCGTACCTAAGGGAGTACATATGGTGGGACACCATGGTACACGACGTTGCCACGTTCTGCACTTCGTGTACGATCTGTCAATGGAGTGAGCCTCCGAATCAGAAGCTGAACTGAACCCACTGTCCGTACTATCTACATCGTGGGACGCCAGATAGGTGTTGACTTTGTGGGAAGGTGACCTGGATCAAAGGATAGAGACGGATCGCATGATTCTATAACGGTGATAATGGACTTACTCACCGCGATGGCCATCTGGTACCGAGCCGAACAACGTATACGGCGAAAGACATTGCTGAGCTGGTGTTGGCGGAAGTCTACAAACTTCACGGATTACCTAGAACGATTGTTAGCGATAGAGGCATCATGTTTACGAGTCTATTTTGGACGCACCTTAACAAGTTGATGGGAGTTAAACAGCGCATGTCATCCAGAGGCTGATGGGACGACTGAGCGTGCCAACCATACGATCGGACACATGCTGAGATCTTGCACTGGGCCTACCCCAGAAGGACTGGGTTTTGAGATTACCTGCCATCAAGTTTGCTATCAGTCTCACCCGATCTGAATCGACCGGGTACTCACCGTTCTTCTTGAGCCTAGAGCGATGATTTTGGATGCTCCAAGTAGCGACAAGTTCCCGAGCGTAAAGGGTACGCGCAAAGGATGAAGCTAGCGTCGACGGCGGGACATGATGCGTTGTTGACAACGAGATGAAACAGACAGTACTAACTTCAAGCAAGGGAGACGCACGTGCCTGTTTGTTGTGGGTGATTTGGTCTACTTACATAAAAATATTAGGTAACTACTTGTATCGCAACCAGTGAGGAAATACTACACAACGTGTTCCACTCCTCTCTACTGCGCATCCACGTCCCTAACGACGACTCCCTGTTTCCTGGCTGCATCGACAAGCAAATACCTGAACTCAGAGGTATCACTCGCGGATGGATCTTCGGCAAGATCTTGTTGCACTAAAGGAGGCATACGGACGCTAAGTTCGAGGTCCCTGGACTCATCGGGCGATAAGATGACATTACCATACGGTGAGATCACTCATCTGTATGCTCTCTCTGATTACTTCGAGATGCTAGGCCCAACAGTTGTCCATTTCCGACAGCCGATCGGACTTGCCAAACCAGCTTAGTAGTGAGAGTCTCCGAGAAGAGGATAGCTCTTTTCAATTTGTCCTGTCCAATCGCTCACACTATGTTCTCCTCACTTTTGTGAGTACTGTGCGGCCCATTGGAGGATTTATTCTTGACTTCATCTTTGGCAGTACCACCGCAGACCCTAACACGCCCAACCTCCACCCCATCTCTGAGAAATCAGACCATTTTGGGAAGCTGGAAGCTGGAGATCTAGAATGGGCATGTTCAGGAGGATTTGTTACTGAAACCCAGACATTCTAACATTTCCTGGAGGACGAGACGAATGATCTTGTGCCAAGTCATCCATTCGTTTATCGGGTCAGTTTCTTACTCGCTTCTCTCTCTCTCTCTCTCTCTTTCTCTTTCTCTCCCCTGGATGAACTTATCGAACTAAGTAGATTGTGGTATCCCACCGTTCAATTCACTCGCAAGATCTATAATCCGAACACAAAAGAAACAATTTGGCGCTCGATTAACGTTACCAATTTTGTCACGCCGCCTCCTGGACTGGACAAGCGTTCATTCAAAGCAGACCAACTCTCTGTCACCTTCAAATTCTCTGCAGACCTGACCCATCCTGAATTGTACACTATCCATGCCAATCTCTCAGATGACCTACAGGTAGTATAGCTAGATGTCTCGCGCCCTACTTCTGTGCCAAGATTAAAGTCGGTAATGGCCCCAAGGGGGGATTCTCATACTTTGGTGACAAAGACAAACCCGAGGGCTATGTTGTCCACTGTTTCTGGCCACGCACTGCCACCAGCGGTCATATCGTTCACAAGGGCCAAGCCATTATGGCCAAGGGCACGGGTACATGCTATACAAGGCATGCGTCCCAATTTGGTTACATCCAGAAGGAACTTTGCCACCTTTCAAGTAGCGCACATGACAGTGTATCTGCTATCCAGATGCATCGATGATATATCGCGTCTGACCGATGGCAATATCAGAGACCCATCGGATGACGAGTCCGACGTAGCAGCCAGGTGCATATCTATTTGCATCTGTCAGCCTAATAAATATTACCCCATCCATCAGGACATAGGCACGGCGCCCGACTACATTACTGCGTCGTCCTAACTGCATGGACAGGACTACAATAGAACGACGTCCTCACAACTGCCCACTGGAGCTGCCGCCTGTGATCCTCTCGTAGGCACTTCGATTATAATGATCTTTGTTATCGCCGTCTCCCTCCATCCGGGTACTTCCCTGAGTCGGATAAATACTGACTTGGAGTCTTATGTCATGTAAAAGTACTACAAATGGAAAAGTAGGAACATGGGAGCCACACAAAACCAATAGTGTTAAATGGCCAGAACTTGAATGCATCAGATTTGAAACCCGTACCCCTCGTGTCACCGAATCAGCAGGGGATGAGTTTTGCCGTCTTCAAACCCTCGCGCCTTCCAGATGAAATTGAGCGGTACATCTTCTTACTCGCAGCCACAAGCTCAGCCGGGTTTCCGGTGACTATGACACACTGCCGAAGTTGCTACCTACTTGTTGCCAAGCGTGTTCGCCACTGGTGAGTAGAAGCCAAACCTTTCCTCCATCAAGTCGCCAGTTATTCAGATCCTACCACTCTCCTCTGTTACAGGTTAGAGCCAATCATATACCGGGTGGTTGACATTCACCATCAGAAAATCGCTAAGCTATTCATATCGTCCTTACCAAGTTGGCCTGAATTTGCCAAGATGACAGTCAAGGTACTATATCTTCGGCCTGTGGTTCTCCCTGCACAGGGGGCAGAGATCCTTCAACTCTGCCAAGGACTGGAAGAACTGACCCTGCAAATTGTTGTCAACGCACCTCGTGATCAGAATCCTTTGAGTGGGCCATTCAGTGCTCTCGAGCAGCTGAAGATATTGTCTCTGGACCTTGCATCTATCTTCTACGGCCCCACCATTTTTCTTCCCGACCTTCATCGACTGTGCTGTATTGAACGCCTCCACCTTACAAATACTTGGGTGGCGAGGCGAGGTCTTTTTATTGGCCTTCAAGACCTGCAGCAACTGTCCCATCTCTCTTTTCATGTCCGCCCCCCTGGTCAACAGTCAATGCACATTGAAATACTTTCCAAGGTCTTGAAACACTTTTCGAGGCTCTGGGTGGTGGTTTTATGGCGGATGGAGTATCAGCAAAGTGAAGAGATCTATAATGACTTAGGGCAACGCAACCTCACAGATCACAGAGTTGTTGTATTTAATGCAACCCACTTTGCTGAATGTGCCACACCTGTGAACAGGTTCTGGGAACTTGCGGAGTCTGTTGTCCAGTGGAGGGAGGCTAATCATGGTATGTTTTGCATACTCCTTGTGGCATAACTTCAATACTAACTTGAAAGTCGTAACTTACTGCCAATGTTTGCAGCACTCTTTGAGACACCCAGTGCCACGTCACAGTTGTCGGCAGGCTTACCGCTGTGAACTAGTTACCAAAACTCTTGATTACGGTACTACATGTAGGATGATCATTTCATTAATTGAGCCAGGTGGCATCAGGAAAGTTACAAGGTGTCTAATCATGTCTGAAATCATCTGAAATCATCTGGGCCAGACAGCCAGACAGCCCAGACACATTAGATGTCTGGAGTCGGACTAGCCGATGCGCAGCCTTCTGATCTGACAGGTCTGGAAGTCTGATTCTGTCTGGTATTGTCTTGACAAAACACCCTGCGACACTCAGACAATCAAGACACTCAGACTGGCTAACTGACCAATGTTATTTGACGAAGGCGTCCGTCAAGTAAAACGATAATAGTGTAGTAGATTCATTAGTGTAACTAGTAATACATGTACTAATACTAGGCCCGTCATCGACGCCGGGGGTGGGGGTCATTGCCATTGAGGTTGTTGTCGTCAGCATATGGTGGTAGCCTGTCATTATCACCATCGTCGTCACTGTGGTCCTCGTCATCATCGCTGGGAGCGCATGTCATCGACGTTGAGGTTGTGGTCAATGACGACGCTGTGGGGTTAAAGTGGGCGTGCGTGGCGACGGGGTGTGCGTGAGTGCAGGCGACAAGCTTGCATGGGCATGGTGAAAAAAATAAAATAAAAAACAAAAGCAAAAGAAACTTACTTGCTGGGGATGCGTCGGCATCGATACGCTGGGACTGGGACAGGGGTGCTGGTGCTGGTGGTCGTCGATACAACACTGGGGGTGTAAAAACTTGGTCAGCATGTTGGCACCAATACACTGGGGATGGGGAGGCTGGTCGTCGCAGAGCTGGGGGAACTGGTCATCACAGCACCGGCAGCCCTGGTTATCGCGACGCTGGGGGCTGGTCATCAAGGCACTGGGGGAGCTGGTGACCGTTGTCATCACAGTAAATGTCATCGCAGTAAAAAAAAAACTTACTTGCTGGGGCCGCGTTGGCGTCTTAATATGCTGGAGTAGGGGCTGTCGGCGAGGCGCTGGGTCAAGGTCATCATCGTTGGGGGAGATATGGACTGGGGGTGGATGCTGGGGCTGGGAGGGTTGTCATCGTCGTGACGCTGGGGCTAGGGTTGCTGTGGTGTCCAGATTGGTGACCCATACCTGCATGCCCGCGCGGGTCAACCATACCCGTGACGAACCCTAGTAGTAGTAGGTATTGGCTCAGTAGTACTAGACGCAGAACTCACTTATGCTCAGTAAAACGAAACCCAGCCGCATCGTCGCCGTGAGCTCCATCTGCACCTTTATTCAGCTTGGTGGAGCGTCAGATAGCGAATGACATAGAGGTGTGGAGGACGCATATGTCCAAAGTGGGCAGATGGCAGGTCGGAAAACTTCGGCGGAAGCAGTGCATGCCACTGATCGGCATTGATTTCGGAAGTTGAGAGTTTTATTCCCTTTAGTACGCGGCGTCTCCACGGCCACAAACTTAAGTCCCTAACCCCTGAAGTCATGAGTTAGGGAGCTTGTTGGGCTCCGACACAGTTCCTAACCAAAGCTGGTTAGTATATGATCTGTAAATGATATGTCCGCTGGTGCAATAAAGAACTTATCCGTCGTAATCAAGCTTGTGACCTGTCTTTCGGAACTTGACACCGTGATGGTATTTTACTGGAGCCACCGATCTCAGTCCCAAGAGCTCATTTGAAACCATGCAACTGCCACAACTTGAGTCTTCCATATTCACCGTTGACTATGAAATCACGCTTTCCGTGCGCATCATCTCCTATCTGCTCTTAGAAGATTTTCTCGCGAAACTTGACCTCCTATTAGAGCCGCATCGAGGTTGGACAACAAAATTCCTGACTCCGCTGAGAAGGATGGGTGTCAGAACTCTGGATGATATGGAATTGGTCACACCAGAGGGCCTTTATGTATTTTTTTCAGCTCCCACCGATTGCCATTATGGATTTTTTTGCATGTGCACGATACTATCGAGCGTATCGATCGTGGTCACCCCAGGTATGTCTTCCATGTGGTGGTGGCCACTCCTTTCATCAGCTCAGACTAAATAACTTTATCAGTGGTGACTTGGAGATCTTAAATGGTGTTCTGTAATGCTAAAACCGGGCTCAAGCCAGGTCCAGGAGGTACTAAGTGGGCCAGAACATTGGTCGCGGGATAACGTTAGCAGATGATCATATGAGAGACTGAAATGTACTCAGACCTTTCATATTGTAGTACTATCTGAATATCTTCATAAATTCCATTGACGAGTCACCGTGACCTACATCGATGGCATGATGCCGGAGAACGGAAATCGAGTCAGTCAAACTACATGCATGCAAGTTGACGTCATGTAGCACTCACCGATGGTGATCTTCCTCAGATGTCCAACTGGCCGTCCTTTCGTTCCGACTCAGGCTTCTTCTGATACGGCGGTTGGCGGGCATTTGGCAGGTGACTCAGCTCATGGCCGGCCCGGGACGAATGTCACGGTGCGACCGCTTTGTCACCTTCCTTTTCTCATTGGAACTCAGGATACAATTTCACTACACTGATCACAGCCGCTAAGGGGCAGGTTTGCTCGAGTCACACAGTCCGTTCATCCAGATTCATACTGCTGACCGGCTTGTTGGTGCAATGCAAACAGGCTCTAACGTTATGGGGGCTCATTCAATCCGGAGCAGTGTCAATTGCATGGGCCAAACTTTCTGGTGCGTGACCACATATTAACTCCATTTTGAAGGCGCAGGCGATGTACTGGTTTTAGGAAGCAACGGCCATCATCAAACTTATCTGCCGATCTTGAACTCTTTTCTCAATCACAACGTCTCGTGTTACTGAGCCATAAGGGGTACAATGAGTCAGGACTGCAACAGGGGTAGTAAGTGATTTGAATCAACTTGAATCCTTCCACCGGATTGATATGATCTTGGGTATCCAAACTACTGGGCCCAATAGATGGGCACCGTCTTGCGTACAAGGTGGGGGGCGCATGTTGGACCCTCAGATCTTGTACGTCGCTTCAAACTAAATGTAACCGTATAATTCTCGGAGGTATCACTGAAACTTCGTTGGACAGGGTATTGGGTACCCCATGTGATGCATGCACGGTGTTGATGGCGGCCGATGATCTTTACGATGAATTACCACCCTGTCACCAGAATTGTTAACTTCCTGTGAAGCCAGCCACAATTGTGCGATGACGGACTCCTTCACCACTGTATCACAGTGTTGGTGGCCAGGTCCCCATTGGGTGTGTGTTGGACTCTCAGTTCAAACTTAATGTAACCATATAATTCTCGGAGGTATCATTGAAACCTCGTTGGACAGGGTATTGCGTGCCCCATGTGATGCATGCACGGTATTGATGAATTACCACCCTACTTCTATCACCACAATTGTGCGATGTCAGATGGTCTCCTTCGCCACTGTATCACAGTACTCTACTCTCATAGCACCACATTGCATGCCATTATTGTTAGATACCAGATCGTGTTATCATGCAGCTACCATTACACTTTGTACAATAGTCCCAAATCAATATTCCTACTGACGGACAGAGCTTCAGGGACAAATACAATATCGAAGGCACTAGAGTTTATGGAACACTTTCACAATACTGCTCTTCTGCAGCTTGTCTCTCAATTCCTCCGCACTCATAAGATCACGACATCTGCATGGTGTGAGCAAGACAATAACAGCGAATCAGTTGTACACCACACCTCTCGTTTTCGTATTGCACTGAGAACATGTATTCTAATTCCGATATTTCAACACCATTGACACGAAAGAGTTTATTAGTCTCATGGTGGAGGAATTTCTGGCCAACGAGTTGGGAAAGCGATGATGAGTTGAGGAGAGAATCTACAGGATCTGAGGTAATATGATCGCAGTGAAGTTCCCTTTGTGGCCTTTTCAAGACCGGTAACAGTCTTGGGAAAGGAGGGCGACTTTCATCCATTTGCATTGTGGAGATTGCACGTCTTTGGCGACCCCTGTTACAATGTCAATCATTGAATTTCGAAAGTTGGATCCGAAAATCTGACATGAGTTGATATATCTTCTGATCAATCTCACGGGCCACATCGGGGTCCAGGTAACAAAGGATATTGTGCTGCAACAATAGCAGGGTATTCGCAGCACAGCAGCTCATGATATGGCTAGTATTTCATCATGATCAGTGGCTTACATGAACAACGACGAGACACATACTCATCTACTGACGTGGCAGGACGCTTAATAATGTCCTCCATCCTGCGTCGTAACTTGTTGCAACTGCGGTTGTCAAGCGATAGGGGCAAAATTTTCGTATCAGGCTGAAGGACTCGTCGTTCATTCAAAATATGTCGATATGCAGCTGCACGCTTGGGATGACTTCGAACAGCCGATGCATGTTCATCAAGCGCATTCATGTATGTCAGTGTCTGAGCCACTATTTCATCGGGATTGATGTTGCTGGGAGTAAGGCTGGCTGACAGTGGGGGGAGGGGTGTAGGCATGGTGCAATGGTGACGGTGGGAGCTAAGCAGGGTATAAGTGACGAAAAACAACCAACACCGGGATTTCCCGAAAATGGTCACGATGCTAGGGTTACATGAGATCACTATGTATTCAAAAAATTGTAATTCAAAGGCTTCTAGAAATGAGGTTATGGCTACAGTATTCAACCATATTCGATTGGAAGACACCGTGATCTATCCCCTTAAGCTGTTACATCCGATTAGTGGGATGTCGGCAAATGTCTTGGTATATATGACCAGGCAATGGTCACCGTAGGTATACTCATTTCCATAACTAAACTCGTCTGCTACCATGGATCCTGACGAAATTCTGATCCCCGTGGCTGTCTTTGAGGAACTCCTGGGACTACCAGATGGTTCCTACAGTATAGCTTATGACATAAGCACCCGGCGAACGCAAGATAATTTGCCGCATGGATGGAATTCCCACAGATGTGAGTGCTAAAATATTCAATAGTGTGGAAAGTCTATTGACAAACTACACTAGCAAACACCTATATTGAATTGGCGAATTTGTTGCTGGCTGCTGGCTATCAGCGAGAGCAACGATCAGTCTGGATGTGTGAGAACACTACAGCTACACAGGCCTATTGGACCATGTTGTCTTTAATGAGGGTCCAGCCTCCCGGCAAGCTTGAAACCACTGTTCAAGGGCTGAAGATGTATCACGTCTTCCATGGAGAGTTCAATATCGCTGAACATATTCAGCTGGGTGGGATGTATTGCCCCATCTTGCGGGGCTTAACTCCTGCAATCCTGATCCCACCGCATATTCCAGCCATTGTACCTCCCATGCCACAAATTCCGGTACTCCCCCTTCATACCCAGGAATCTGAAGAGGCAAGAGACCCCCAAAACTGGAGGATAAGGCTACTGTAAGGATTTAGGAACTACTATACATGGGCGGTTGTCTACTCATCTCACCTCATCATTGTCCATTGTCGAGTTGTTGCTAGAATCAGTGTTTGTGATCGATTCCTGATTCTCCTTGGCTTTGTGGATGGCAATTTCGACACTCGCGGTCTGGGATGAACTTGATTTGCCATTGAGGCTGCGTCACGGCCCAACATTGTAGGAGATATTGGCTCCACGCACCTAAAAGTACCCTAAACCCTCATATGACAGGCTTTAAAGCCAAGCACCATTGTTGTGTGGAGACATGGTGAGGGGTACAAGGTTGTAGTCATCATGGAAGTGAGGCACCAAGTGGTCGTGATCGTCCACTGTTGTTGGTCTTGGTCATGGGCCGGGCATCGTCATGTCAGACAGTGGGTAGTACTGTCGGATGCACTCGTCGACGTTGTTCGGAGACCTTTGTCGCCATCACGTGAGACTTACATAATCTAACGCCTTAAACTATCGCAGTCCTCCGTCATCTCGCTCATGCAAATATCATCTCTTCGTGCATATATCATTTCGACCCACCCACTACCCCTTCACAGAGCTAGCGTGTGTGGTCTGGCTTGTTTCCTCTCTCCTTTCTCCTTCCACTTGTCAGTCTGTCACACGCTCAGAAGGCCTGCTCCACTCTGCCATCCCTTCGTCGCGCACCTTCCCCTGACCTAGCTCTCCTCCTGGTCGCGTGTGCCCTTGGTTTGGCTTCTCGACTTGGTCACTCACTCCCCTTCCGTGATCTCTGAGCGATACCTATTTAATCATTGTCGGTAGCATCGATAACAAATCGGGCGGTTAGTCAGTGATGTCCTGACACAGATTGGCGACAAGTACTTACAGAATTATGCTGTGCATTCATAGGTATCTCTGTGTATGAGATTGCACCTTTGGCGCAGACTCTCTTTGCTATCCCTTCAATGTCATTGCTCCCATATTGACGGTGGTGAGTCCTCACACCACAGACTGCACATGAATGCTCCATGTTTTTCTGACAGCAATGTCTGGCAGTTACAACCTCCGTAAGACAGTTGAAAGAATGTGCGAACACGATAAGATAGACTCGTGTACGTTGACAAGCTGGACGAAGGTAGATGGCGTCTGATTGGCAACAAGGCTTTCTGTTTCCCTCAGCTTCCCCGACTTTGGATGCTTACTCATTCCCCGGAGTGAAGTCGGGTTTCTTCTCTTGGACAGCGGAGCAACACTACCACTCGGGGAAGTGCCGGAAACGATGGAAACCAAACTGAAAGCCCTGAAGGTCATAGACCTCAAGGAAATCCTCTCCAACGCATCTGTAGCTGTTGCGCGCAGCTAGTTGCAGATACTCAGCACGTGCAACAGCACTCCACGCAAAACTTCCCGTCGTCCCACAATCAAATAGCTTTGGGAACAAGTGCACGCAGTCAGTGCACTGTAGTTTTGGTTTGGGTTACAGAACCTGAGAGTTTTGTTGCAGCGGTGTCACGCACCAAACAGGTTTGGTACAGTGAACATGGAAGATAACGTCAATATCAAACAATCCTGATGCGAAGGATGAGCACGACGGAGCCTCATTGTAGCCATCTATCGCACAAGAAGACTATCCTGATGCAAGAGACGACTGCCAACGCTGACAGTCATCACTCGCACAAGAACCGCCAAGAAGCAGAAGAAACTGAAGGAATAACATCCAGTATGGTATGAGAAAGGAATGCAATCTACTGCAGTCCAACTCCCATACCAGAACGAGCAAAGAAGCTGAAGAATTGATGGAGAAACGAAGGAAAGAAGAGAAGAAACGATGTTAGCGCTCAAATGTCATTTTTAGGCGCCCAGTGACGGCATTCCGATATTTTGAATAGCTCCACCGTTTCCAAAGCTATCAGGCACGTGACTATACCGTCAGAGAGCCTAGAGTGTGGTCTATCTGCCTGTCAAGTTCCGACGTGGATCTGTTCATTTCCCACGGAGATATTCCCCCCGCAATCCAGACGTTCGTCTCATCAGTCACTATGGAGTCCGTATTTTCTCTGGATCATTT
>Ga0307518_10002023_pt1 | contig 14901 bp, 19 predicted proteins | sample 25_EM_MG_FD_203889 | JGI IMG/M metagenome (GOLD analysis project Ga0307518, IMG submission 203889) | Populus trichocarpa ectomycorrhiza microbial communities from riparian zone in the Pacific Northwest, United States - 25_EM | ecosystem: Host-associated > Plants > Roots > Unclassified | place...
TTGATCCGACCAGAAGAGCAGTGTCAGGGGGCCTGGAATGTCTAGAAGAGTAACAGTTGGTCACAGAGTGTCACAAATCCCTTGGGTTGAGCTTCTGTAGGACAAAAACACGAAATTTGGTGCTCCCCAAGAGCAGTCTTCCCTTGAGTAGTAAGTGGAAGGTTCTGTACTCTATAAGGGCTCCTAAGAAGGGTTCTAGAGCACTGTTTCATCCGTGTTTGTTGTGGGATAGCAGGGAAGTGAAACGTGAGTAGCGGATTCGATGTGTCCAGGGAAGCGAGATGAATGATGAAGGGAGATGGATGTGACAGGACTCTGGGATGAAAGGACCATATGCAGAGGACTCAGGAGATGCAGAGGACTCAGGAGACACAGAGATGACCAGGTATGAATCTTCAAGTCTAACGATAGACTTGAGGTGACCAAAGTACGTGCATGACGCAGGACTGACGAGGAGAACGTGCTGACCGAGAACAAGAGGGACTGAGGGAGCAGGCTGGGAAGATATGTGCCAGGCAGTGCACAGGAACTCAGGGAGAGGCTGTCCCAAGAGTAGGACATAGTCAAGGTCTGCTGCAATAGCGGAGAAACGTTCCAGAGAAAATGCAGACTCCATAGTGACTGATGAAGCGGGTGTCTGGATTGCGAGTGGAATATCTCCATGGGAAATAATCGGATTTACATCGGAACTTGACAGGCAGATAGACCACGGTCTAGGCTCCATGATGGTATAGTCACATCCTTGGTAGCTTCAAAAACGATGGAGCTATTCAAAATATCGGAATGCCGGCACTGGGTGCCTAAATTTGACATTTGGGCACTAAAAATGATTCTTCTCTTTCTTCTTCGTTTCTCAATCATTTCTTCTGCTTCTTTGGTTGTTCTGGTATGGGAGTTGGACTGCAGAAGCTTGCATTCCTCTCTCATACTGAAATGGTCATTAATTCTTTGGATTCTTTCTGCTTCTTGACAGTTCTCGTGCGATAGATGACTGTCAGCGATAGCATTCATCTCTTGCATCAGGATAGTCATTCTTGTGCGATAGATGGCTATGACGAGCTTGTATTCATTCTTCGCATAAGGATAGTCTTGACTTTGCATGATATGGATAGCAAGGGCTGTCTGTATCCCTCAAGTTGGGACAATCTTTCAACAGATCTTGGGTGCATTCTTTGCATTAGTTTCATCGGCTAACTTTCTCCATGTCCACAGTACCAAACACGTTTGGTGCGTGACACCGCCTCAGGACTAACCCCTGTCTTCCTACAGACAGATCCGCAGTCTAACTCCTCCGTGTCGGACCTGTACCTACCATTAGTCGCTACTCCAGTTTCAGTCTGGCCACTCCCTTAGCCTTGTCTGCGATGTAGCCCAACTCCGGCTGGTATATCCAACTCCAGCTCAGTTCTGCTCCTGCTCCTGCTCCACTTCCTCTGTTAGGTCCACCAAAGGCTTAGGACATTTCCATGTCCAACTCCAGACCTCCCTCCGGCTACTCTGCCCTTCCTCCACCTGCACACTCCCTCCGCTCATACACTCCCTCCGCTCTTGCACTTCCTCCGGTCGTGCACTTCCTCTGGTTCCACTTCCTCCGGTCCTGGACATCACTCCAGACTTAACATTAGTTAAGTCCACCTCTGACCCTTACCTGTCCTGTTCCAGCCTAGTTCCCTTGTCCCTGCTTTTCCTCCGTCATCCCTGTAATCCTAGTTTCCCATGTCTGCTTCCGCTCCGGTTTATTTCCTGTACCTAGTTTATTTTCCTGTCTGCTTCTGCTCTATCCCTTGTCCCGGCTAAGGTGTTTACTTGTCACCGTATATACTCACCTCTAGTCTCTTTACTACATAAACTACCAAACTCCGGCCTAGTAGATCCTTAGATCAAATCTCGACTAAGATACTCCTCCCTCTGTACTACCCACTATGCTCTCCTAATCCATCTGTTCACCTGAACTCCTGAACTCCGGCCAACTCCAGTCTCCGTCCTATCTCGTTCCCTTGGTCCTATGTCTGATCCTAGCAAGTCTCCTACTCGCACAAGGGCAAAAGCCACCTCTGTCCCAGACTCGATGCTAGACCTCTAGGGACTTATCCCACCTCTGGGATGTCCTTCATCCGGACAAGCTGCGCTACTCCGGTCCACTTTCCCGCGGTCCGGACTTACTCCGCAAAACCCGGACTTACTCCCAGTGCTTCTCTAGTGCCCGGACTTCGTCTGTATGACCCGGACTTGACTGTCCACACTAACTAGCACCTACTAGTGTCTGGACTTACCTCCTCATTAGTCCCCTGAACCCCTGGACCTCCTAGTAAGATCGTCGAGGAGAACCGATCATGACAGATCGAGCCATTGCAACACCAGTAGTGAGAGTCCAGAAAAATGAGTATAAATACAAGAGCAAATAACTTGTCCACACCTCCCAACCTGTCTATTGATCTCCCTCTCCCTGGTGCTCCTGTCCATCTGGCTCGCTACAGCCCATTACATCTGATCTCTAGGAGTCCAACCTTGCTGCAAATATTTGAGTACGTGCCGTCTGTGCCATCACCCACTTCAGCATGAAGTACTCACTTCAACCTGGAACGCAACCTAGCCTCCAGGCTGCGTGCACGTATCGCGTGCTCCTCTCGTTTCCAGTCCGATCACAACTCACCGGATGTGAATCTGATCAGTGACCAAAGTAAGTTGCTATTTTTACAGAAAAGGTAGGACGCTAATACTGACTGTGCATGACAGGTATGACCAGTAATGTAGCTTGACAACGACAAGCACAGGACTGCAAACGGTAACCATGTCAGTTTCAGGTGGACCTGGTTTTGGCCGTGTTGATTGCATATGCATGTAATGTAATGGTCAGTATTAGAGTTATCTATCTGTGAAATAGTGACTCACCTTTACTGGTCAGGTTCAAAGAGGCGTGACTGGTAACGAGAGGAGCGCGAGATATGCACGCAGCCTGGAGGGCCGGGCGGATATTTGCAACAAGTTTGAACTACTCGAGATGGGATGTAAATGACGGTTTACTGTAGACTTTACTTGAAGTCTTTGACTGCATGTCGAACATTGTCCATCGAGTATCTGCGACCATCTGCACAGCCTTGAAGTACTAATTTTTGCTGAGTTCCTCCCTGTCACTTTAGTAGTGCGACAAGTATATATGTACACTGTATACACCGTTACAGAGACAATATCAAGTAGTACGTTGTAAGCATTTAGCAGCTAGGACACACCATGAGTGTCAGCAAAATCCAGAAAAGACTGTGTGTCCCTCCATGTGTGGGCAAACGACCCTGCGATCTGATGGCGAAGTTCTGCCTGACGTACAGCATATGCATGGCAGCCTTCAGAAAGTGCTTCATTACTGGTCGTGATGGTACTACGGCGCTCCATCCACCAATTCGCATGCCACTCGAGAAACCGAAGTGTACGCTGCATTTCTTCGAATAGCAGCCTAACCTCTTCTTCCCAGCGATGTGCGCGTGCACGTGCCTTGCACCATTCGACACGGATGGCTAACGCAAGGTAAAGTATCAGGATTACAATCAGCTGGACGGCTGGAAGACACACCTTCCTGGAAATCGTTATCCGATTCATCCTCCATAGCCTGCTCACCATACCCACATACCCGCCAAATCCAAGAAACCCGACGCCTTCCCTCACCAGGCCGAAGATCGGATACATCCACAAGCGCGCAAATGTCTTCATCTGCAAGTGGGCGAAGGTGATTTTTCCAGCCAACCTGCCCCAGTGATGGGCCAAGAGTGGACAATGCGTGATATGCCACGCGATACCGTGTAGCGGCAGATCCTATCTTTGCATCAAGGGTTTTGACGCAATTTCAAGCCCGGGTATTTGCTCCTTGGCCACGTAAAAACCTATCCTTGAACTTGAGCATCTACGCGCTGAAAAGATAACAAAGTGTTTGGGTGGCTGCTACCTCAGATGAGGTGCATTCAACCCAGGGGCTTCTGGAGGTCTGGCAAGGCTCCCAAGGACTAAGGAGACTAGGAAACTAGAGAGTGGAAGGCTGGTTCAGTCACTCCATGACTGAGCTCAAAAATGTACAGTGAAGAGAGAGTTGTTGCTTAGTAAGCTAAGTACAAGCCTACATAGCTAAGGTAAGAGTCCAGTATCAGTACTACCAATCTACACACCTAGAGACAGGACTGTCTCTACAGCGCGTGAACGGAGTCCTTGGTGTATGTCATTCAGTGCGTCGAAGGCCTGGCCTTCTCTGAGCCGAAATTCAATCATCTCCAATTTGCGTGGGCATACGGTTTTGCCATTAATCTGCGATGGAAGGAACAGAAGGAGATCCTCCGGGGGTTGAGGTCGGTTTGTAACCTGAGTCAATTCATCCCGAAGAGTATGTACGCCCGGCATAAAGAGGTCTTGAACTTGCTGCCAAGCCTCAATACGCCACATGAGTATGTTGCTGCATTGTTGAACCCGAACTTGGTTGGTATCTGTACCACTCAGCCCTGGTCTAGTAGCTTCACGTAGATGTCACCTGCATATCAAGTCGAACATAAGATCAGTAAATACTCGTCAATTAAAAGAAGACATACTGCTGGTCCTCAAGATCAATGCCGGTGCTGATGAAAAAACTCGCAGTCACATCTGGGTGTAACAGAACTTTGCTCTCACTCAGAGAAATCTCGGCCTCTTCTTTTGCCAACTGTAACTGAATACTGGCTTGTGTGATGCCTGTTAAGGTATGAGGGAGAAAGAAAGGTCATGTTTGATCCTGCACACACCTGTACTTTTTACTTCAAATGGATTTGGCTTCGTGGAATCGGCTTCCCATTCTTCCACCTGCCATTTCCATTTCATGAGCTGTTCAGGAAATTTGTGCTCAAGTGATTGCATCAATTCTTCGAAATCTCCTTGGTGTTCATTGCGTTCGGGGATAGCTTCTTTTATTTTCCTTAGAATAGAAGATCCTATACAAGGTTAAGCCCTCCATAAGTCATGCATAAATGGCAACACACCCAGTTTAACCAATTTTTTCCAGTTCCAGTCGCCAAAATAATCATCCAGCGTGTCTCGACGGTGACCAGGGCCCATGTCTTTCGTACTCGAGGCAGCTGCATTAATATTCGCCCATCCACGTTCCGGTTCCTCGCCGTCCGTCCGTCCGACGCCCTTGGTCCAGTTGAAAGAAAACGCCCATTGACACGAGGCGATATGAGCAGGAAGATGGAATTTAGGTACCAAAAAAGTGACGTCCCGATTGTGCAAGTTTGGTTGTACTGAAGGAGGCATCTTGACCATCCGTTGATGTAGTTTCTTGTGCCATTGGCATGCGATGTCGTACGAGACCTTTAGAAGAGACGAGTTTGAATGACGAAGTGCCGATGCAAATGCATAATCCATGTTTACATATCTGTATTAGTTGGGCCCATGAAAAATTCCAACGTGAGGAGTAAATAATGCAACGTACCTTTCTCCGTATTGTAGGTCGGCTACTCCGTTGGGCAGCCTCATGCCATGCCGAGCGCAGACGACCATACCAACGCCAGTTGCATCACAACTCTTCTTTGATTTCACGTCGGCCATATTGACAGCATTATGATTCGAACATGTACTTTTCTATATAAAGTCAGATGGTGTAAGTAGATCCGATGTACAACTACATACCTCCTGAACGTCATTCTTGTGGTCACACAGGTATTTCTTGAATGCGCTATCTTCTACGAAGTAGGCCCAACCCTGACTAAGGCTTGGATCGGTCTCGTTGCTCGAGACTGCACGGCGCCTGAGACGAAAATTGGCATCCAGGGCAACAAATAAAGCATCAGTGTCTCTGTATAATAGGTCAGCCAAAATTCAGCTAGGCCAAGGTCAATTTACCTTGGCACGGACGATGAAACGCTCATGTTCTTTCCAGGTTGGGGACATGCCGGGCACAACACCGCACATTCACCTTCTTTTGAATTTAAGATACCGGCAGGATCATGTCCCCTTCCTGAACGTTTGAGCATCTTGAGGTGGCGCCACTGCCGCACCATTCTCAAGAATTGCTCATAACGCGTCTGAGGTCGACTCAGCACAGACAATGAAAACATTGGACTGAGACGAACCTTAGGTGGGTTTAAACCGGTATTGTCCGAAAGACGGGACAAGGCATTGTAAAAATCATAGCAAGAAATTTTGGATTCTAACGATAGAATATGAAAGTGCTCCAGCACGCAAAACGTGGCCGCGGTACGTGGTTTGTCTGAAGTTGCAGGGAACCAGCGGACACGTAATAGTTGTCGAAAATATGTTTCAGCTGTCTCACACCCGCAGAATGTAAGGCTGACAACATGAACACCGTTGTCGTGCACAACAACGAATTCACCCTTTGGGACGGGCCGTGGCCTACTGCATTGTTCACCCACAGGATGGCCCAACTGTACGTTCAAGCCCAAGTCCTTCAGGGTTGTGTGTGCAAAGTATGTACCGTTCCATTTCTTTCACTGGTGAGCTCGATGTAATTGATTCCAATACTGTATCTCACCTTCGGGCGGTGCAATGGATTATTTCCATGACGAACAACTATGCATTCTTGACAGTACATGCCAAGCCCAAAGCAATCGTCGCAGCGGAATCGGGCTGGCTGTCTCCTACAAGACAGACAATTTTCCGAAACACCACATCTACCCTCCAGTCTGAGTAGTTCAGACAAGTAGTCTTCGCGGTCTAATCTTGACCACGCGAGGAGTGGGAAGTCCTTGAAACGTATCAGCAAGGTGTCCTGTCCAGCGTGCGCAAATTGACCTTACTGAGTTCATTGTCTGTCGGGGTTGTATGTCTAAAAGACCTAGATCGACTTCTGGCGGCAGTCTGTCCTCACATTTAGGGATCATAGAGTGAGAAAAGTGGTCTGCAACGTTGGGTTGCACAGTAGGTGTTTTTGGAACGGCATTGGGGATAGCCAATGCATGGGTAGTCAAACGTAGGGTCCCGTCTGAGTCTGACTGAATCTTGATGTGACGACGAGTGGGAGTAATTTCTTCTTCGGTCTTCCGCTTGTGAATAGTCAAACCAGCGGTTTTCGGGAACCGAAGTGAGCCAGTACGTCGAGCTGGAGATGGCCCATTGTTTTGACGCAACTCTTGTTGCATGAGAGTGACCTGTTGGCTACCTGGATTGGGGGGGGGATGGGAGCAGAAGGCAATCGGACGTACCGTACAGTAGACTTTCAGGAGGTGGCTGGTGGGCGATATCCTAGAATGGGTGAAAGATGGGGCCCATGGGGTTAACGTTCAACGTTTCAAGATCCGAGATCCATAAATGACACCTATAAGTCCATATACATGGTGCGCCTTTCTGCTAGTCGGTGAATGCGGTTTAGGTGCGGCTTGAGCGATTAGAATTTAGAAAACCAAGATCTGCGAACGTCACTTACAAATCCATATACCGGCCAGGATTCCCAAGAATTTGCGGTGACAGTGCGCAAGTCACTTAAAATGAAGCCTGTTGATGCACGAGGCACGAAGCTCCCAGAACTCTTCTGGCCCGCGGAATTACAGTCGTTACCAAAGTACAATGAGATTCGTCAGGTTTCTCGAGGCCGCGTGTTGCGTATTTCCAAATAGGGAATGAGGTGCAACGGCACAGGAGTGTACCTATGGGTGAGCCATGTAAATGGCTAGCCTGTTGGGTCTGTATGGTATCTATTGCATTTGATGAAGAGTGATGCACGAAGTACAGTCGAGGATGTAGAATATACATAGGAAGTTGTGGGAGCCCTGGCAAGGAGGTCAACACGCACCTCGATGGACATACTGCTCTGCTTCAAATTTACCTTGTTCTGCGCTGGTGCAGCTGACACGCGTGAGGCAGCGTGCGATGGGAAGGGAAACGTCTAGGGAGTGAATAACAGGCTGTGGGAGGAGGGGATGAAACCTGGGAAGATGTGAGTTTATACTCGGGGCTGTCTTCCTGGCATGCTGTCGACGTCAGCGGTATCGTCAACCTTATGACGCGGCTGGAGGTGCGGCAGGCGACACCGGGATTGGGTGATCATTGAGATCGTCTGGGGTGGTCGGCACCGCTTCGTCGCTGGTGGCCATAGATGAGGCGAGGCAGGGCCATCGCGGGTTGCTCCAGCTGAGGATGCTTGGCCTTGACCGACTCGAGTTTGATGGCGACCTCCTCCCCTGAGATTGATATTGATCCCAAGATAAATGTCGCCTGGTCGTGGGATGAACGAGAGCAAATGTTGTGAAATAGCGATAGTACGTACCAAAAGAACTGAAGCTAAATCGACATTTTGTTTGGCCAACATGAACGCGGATACGAAGAGACAGTGGCCCGACGACCTCCATGCAGTGGGAAAACGCACCTGGAGTCGTTGAAGGAAGACAAGGACGACCAAGGAGTGTAGTTTCATCAGATGGAGGGCGTACGTGATAAAATAGGGCAGCCTCACCGTCAGGACAGAAGGGGACGGCTGCAACTCCGGGCAGGCGAATAGGTGAGTGACGAATTTGGCGCATAGGCGCGATATGGCTCGTGGCCATAGGAAAACGCGCCTAGTCATTGAATGAGGACGAGGGCCACAAAAGTGACCGAGGGTGTAGTTTCGTCCGACAGAAAACGTACGCGATAAAATAGGGCAGGGGCAGGCGAATAGGTGAGTGACGAATTTGGCGCATAAGCGCGATATGGGCTCGTGGCCGTAGAAGGGGTCAGGTTGCCAAGAAACGGACGCTGCCGATTGTGGTTTTTGATGTGCGTTGGAAGGTGTAGGAAAGATAAAAGAGAGTGTGTGCTTACCGGCTGAGGATAAGGTATCCGGGTGAGAGGCGTTGTGTACACTGTATTGTACGAAAGGGAGATGATGGACGGGGGGATCAATGATTTCGATCATGGCCAAGTCTGTGCTTACCATCCAGCAGGAATAGATTGAGCAACTGAAGAGAGGAAGTACAGTACTGCTTGGTATATCAGTACAACTCTGAGAGCAGCCTATCACAACATGAGGGCTCTGTGACTGACCAAGTTTGCTGCCAGTGATAATACTCAACGCTCAGTGCTCTGAGCACTGAGAGCGCTGAGCAACGAGCAGGTAGTACGTGCCATCGTTAAGCAATGCAATGCAACGCCCGGACCCTGACCCCAATGTCAGGCCTTCAAGCTTCAGATTTGGTTCCGTGTACACGATCGAGAACGCCGGGGCCGTCAGAGTGTTTCCGCTGTCCGCCTCTGAGGCTGGAGGCTGACTCAAAACATTTGCAGTTCCCCACGCACCGCCACCTGCAAATATCCAAGTCACACCACTTGCCCACCGCTATCGATGACGACAATCAACTCATCCACTGCGCTGGCCATCTTGCATCGGCCGTCATTCATGTGTACCAACAGTGGTGTGCCATACACGCCTCTGTAAAACTTGGTAAGTCTCTACCCACTACCAGCCTAGCCGTCTCACCCGCAACCTTCAAATCAGCTACCTTTAACACCCCCATCCATCCCTCTTACAACCACACCATCGTTGTGCCAGCACCATTCCAGCCGTCCCCCAGCATCTCAACGCCCACGCCAGCACTAGCTGTCCGTTCCAACGTCAACGCCAGCCATCCCCCAACCATCTCAATGCCAGCCGTCCCCCGACCACGTCCAGCCGTTCAGCGCTAGCACCAGCCCCAACCGCTAGGTATGTCTCCAGTTATCAGTACCCCCAACCGTCTTGGCGCAAGCCGTTCCCCAGCATCTCAACGCCCACACCAGCACCAGCCTTCCGTTTCAACGCCAGCGCCAGCACCAACCCCCAGGTACGTTTCCAGTGGCATCAGTACCCCCAGCCGTCTCAACACCACCCAGCCACGACCCGTTTCAGCGCCAGCGGTCTCAAGGTAAGATACGCCGTCTCCCATTGGTACCAGCCCCAACTCCATGCTAGGTATGCCGTCCCCGCACCCAAGTCTCAGCCGTTCATGCCAACATGTCCAACCGTCAGCTGTCTCGCACACAACAACGCACGTCCACATGGCCACCACAACCATCAGTGCGCAAAGGTAGTAAGTAGTATAGATATTGTATGATTTTATTGGGTAGAAAATGTATTTACATGTCTGGAATGGGATTTGTGCCGCTATTGCATTGCTTAAATAGAAATTCAACATTGAGACAACCGAGGGGGATGAGCACAGTGAATGTACTGTATTTGAGGGCCATTTGCCGGTTATCATGTAACTTTACAGCGCGGACGTCGTACTGTACCTGCCGCAAAGTATCTACCCTAACTTCTGTCCAGTAGCCCGCTTAGACCGCCGCGTCGCGGGTACGTCTGCAGAGGCAACAGCTCCGGGTCTCCTTTTCCGTGTATTTGGCTGTAAATACTGAAGTAAACCTTAGTAATTCGACTGAATCACCAGTGAGATACTTACCAGTGAGCCTTCAAGTTCTTCCTGCTTGACGGCGGTCTGAGTAGCAGACCTTGATCTACCTTCGTGGCGCCGAGAATTGGTTCTGACTCCATCAGGCTCCCCGTCCGAAAGGTTATCGGAGTCCTCAATAAGAATCTGAAATGTCTTATGCACAGTGAGTGGGCGTTTATCGCATAAAAGTACCACACTTACCATTGTCCCAGGTGTGTCATATTCTAAAGAAATCGACAGATCATGAAGGCCTATCTGGCTGGGCAAAATGAGCTTAACAGACTTGTCAGTCATGGCAAAGGGCGAATAACGTCGACGGGGTGGATTGGGTGGGTAGGACACAACCGAGTCTACTTAAATACCACACATACGTCTGAAGGCCTAGCTGGATCTCGGATACTTGCCGATTTTCGACTGGGCTTGAGACTTGGCATTGGGAACCAACGCGGCGCCACAGAATCAACAACGGCTATGCACGGCTTCTTTCTTCTGCTTCTGTATTAAAAGCAGAATGTGCTGCATGCCTTATGATTGAGAATCCAAATCATCCTTGCCATTTAGCCAAACAGTCTGCCTAATAATTTACCCGATCACTGGTACTCAGTCACCAATCAGTACTTTCTCCCGCTACCACTGACTACGATGGCACAGAAAAAAATGATCCTTTACCAGCCTCCTCCAATACTGAACGTCCGAATCTGGTTCTCACAGAAAACCACCTGTTTGAGTTCACAACAAGACTTCTTGAAGCCAAATCAGCAAGAGGATTCACACGAAGTCGACTCGGTGGTGAGCTGATCATCGCATCATAATGTTTCACTTACAGAGAAGTAGGCAATGGAATGATGTGTCAGACGATGAGGATCGATATCAGAATGGAATCGACAAGGAATTTTCCATAGGAGTGCGGAAGTTTGCACGCTCTGTTGATACTATCTCCGGACAGATTGATAACCTCATCAAGATCAACCAGACACTCCAGCAAGATGGATTGGTTCAAAACGGAGGACTCGGTGAAGGTCGAGAGGTACCAGAGAGGCGTCTGGTGCAGCTTCAACACCTGTAAGTCATATTTTATCCCCTGATTGATCCTCATTAATTAGATTTGGATCTGCGGCCTGATGGGGATGCATTTTAGTGGTCAAGGTAACCGTTCTCTTTCTGTCTTGCCGCTCACTTGTGAATAGAAGCGTCATGGACTTTGGTCGGTTTAATATACCCTCCGAATCCGGAACTGCCCTTCAAAGTCCATGGATTCAATGGTAAATCTCCTATCACCGTGATTTACCTCAGTGCAGAAAGTAAGTATTGAAACATGGGACGACCAAAACTACACTGCACAGAGGATGAGAAGCTACTGGCTGCTCGTTCATATCGAATGAAATATTACCAAAGGTATGTCTATGGCTCCGATGCGCTTTGGTTTGTTTAGACTCACCGCCAATATAAATCCTAAGGCATCGAGATGAAATCAGACTTAAACTCAAGGCAAAACGAGATAGGTTCAAGGCTTCCCGTGACGAGCCCTCCTTGTAAGTCGTTTTAAGGCTAGTTACCCTTTCACAGAGTTGTAGAACTAATATATTTAGTTTGTGTCCTACCGAATCTCTGGACACGGAAATATCGCCACGTTATCCGTCCATACCCACCCCGTCCAAGCAGTCTGCAGATTACCACGACATATACTCCCAGACTCCTACCGGTGCTTCACTCCACTCCGTGCCGGATTCAACCGTTAAGATCGAGAACTCGCTGAAGGACTTAACAGGAGAGTCATGGCGGTCGTTTATGGATGCTTTATGCCAAGGTTTCATGAATAGTGGAGACTATTCAAAAATTTCGAACGTCCTATCCGAAGTACAAAGCTTGGAGTCACGAGTACGCATGTTGCACTGGCAATATGTTGATCACTTGGACAATCCTACCAAGGGGACCTTTGATCAGATACGTTTGTTGTCATCCATTCTCGAGGATCTCTTGATGAATGCCATGGAGGGCGCAGATGTAACACAGATGTACACTAGGGGCAATTTACTATTCCAACAATATCTCCTAGACACCATGTATTGACACGTTCTTCATAGTGAAAATATTTAGGTGTATCTGCGAATCTAACTCGTGGAATTTGCGGTACAAATCTGTGCCTCCGAAGTAGCAGCCAGATCCAGAGGGTGGCTTCATGGTAATTATTTCTGTGAATCCCGTGCACTGCACACCTTCCCAAGATGCGGATTGCACTTCCGATCTGTACGACCGAGATCCATGGCATGAGATACGTTGACAGACACACCAATGGGTTACATGGGCTACGCGTCGACGTGTCAATATATTAGCAATGTCGATTATTCGCACATGCTGTTCACCTCACCTTCACACCTCATCCTTCGTGTCTTACCTTTTCCCCAGCACAGTAAGTTCTACTTCTCTAATGCGTAGTGCATACCATGTACTGCATACAATGACCTACTGCCATCAACAGACATGCCAGGCAAAGAGTGGACGACCCCCGAGCAGAAGGAGTTCCTGCGGAAAGAATTAGTACCATACAGGGATTATCTGAACGCCCAGCAGCTCTCACGATACTGGCCGGATCTCTACCAACGATGGGCACAGCTTTGGCCTGAGAGGGCTACTACGTTGCCGACACTCCAACCAGACGATTTATTGACCCCCGAGCAAATGGCAACCTTGGCCGCTGCTGTCACCAAGCGCCATAAAGTCAGTAACATCCTCTGATACAGCCGTATAGAGTGCTCACCTTGACCCAGCAATTGCAGCAATGGCTGCGGTGGCACACAGGAGCTGGGAAGAATAGGTCTGCCAACAAGAAGATCATGGATGTTGTCGACGATTTGATAAAAGTTAACACTCGTATCAAACAACCGGTGGAGATATATTCAAAAATGTACTATACCTCACGGGTCAAGCCTGAACTCCCTCTCAATTCAACAGATAGTACCAACATCTCCACACTTTGCCAACAAACTGAGAAGAAGTTCAAGGCGGAACCTAAAGAGATTCAAGATGAGGTGATGCGCATCCACGAGGAACAAATTACCAGTAAGAATAGCACAGCTGTCGCAAAGGACAATGAAGAAACATACCTCAATATTGATGTACAAGTATGCCAAAGGTTTGAAAGTTATACATTACATCATCTCCACGTGGCGCTCATGGCACTCTTTACATAGTAACATCCAACAATGTGCACCCGCACTTCAACAGATCCTCGACCACCTGTCTCGGAAGACCGGCTGGTCCTTCTCCATCCTGATGGGAGGGCCTGATCTGATAGAACCCGAAGGACAGTGCATAGTAGTGAGGTAAGTACACCTGCGTACACTCCAGCCCTGAGATTAACTCACATCATTGCATAGCCTCCACACTGGAAAGAATAGTCACAGACTCAATTTTGGGGAGTCGTATTCTGTGTTTGATTCCACTATAGTGCAGGCGTATGCCGAATTCCTAGACTCGAAGTATCGTAAGTCACCGTTATAGTTGAGAAAATGGATACAAACTATGCCTAGATACTCATACGAACACCAAGACGGAGCTGCCAACTTCGCAGGGAGACGACAGCGTGTTCCCCTCTGATGGCGACAAAACGTGCAAGGGGAAGGACCAGGGTGTAGGCAACAACTCCGATGGTGAGAGCGATGATGAAAATGACGGTGATGAGTCAGATGACGATGGGAGGAATGAGGAGGGCTATGCTGCAGTCACTGAGGACGGGGCTGGGGATATGGATTAGTTGAGTGACGAGCTTTTATACCCCCTTATATCTGTGCTCATTTGTTTGGTCAGAGTCACCAGTATTGCAATCAGCACGCCTGTTGCAACACCCACTCTGCTTGCAAGCACTCCAGTGCGTCCAAGTGTTGCAACACCTGCTCAACTTGCAACACCAGCCCAACATGGCATTGCAACACCAGCATGTATTGCATTGCCTGGTGCTGTGGCCGACATGATATCTGCACACGCTCTTGACCCTTTCTCCAATGACCCATTGCCTGTGCCTCAAGCGGCCCCTTCTTATTATGGTCCATCATCAACTACCACCCAACCTTACGTTCACTTCGATGACCTTCTATCTTTCCAGGATTTCGGTGCTTTAGTACCCGAACTAGACAGTATGTTGCAAGCGGAGACTATGGCAACATTTTCACAGCAGTGGGAGATTCCAACGTCTTTCCAGTGGAACAACAGTGGTTCGGGATCAGCTGAATCAGACGCATTCATTGCTGCTAGCCTGGCGTCCGTCAATGGCAACCATTTGACTGTGCCCTCTGGTGCAGCCTCACTTGCAGACTACACTGTGCACTCAGGGATCGGGCTACCTTCATTATCTCTCGACGGATCTCCGCAGTCAAGGAGAAGCCTACCTTTATTGCCTCCTGCTCCTTCAGCACTTCAGTCAACCCCCATTTAGGACCTATTAGGTTTGTATATTTCTACAGATGTATCTACCTATGAGGTCCTGACAGGTTGGAAATTCCCAGCTGCCCATGGAGATTCTCCATTCTCCAGC
>Ga0307518_10002025_pt1 | contig 14888 bp, 12 predicted proteins | sample 25_EM_MG_FD_203889 | JGI IMG/M metagenome (GOLD analysis project Ga0307518, IMG submission 203889) | Populus trichocarpa ectomycorrhiza microbial communities from riparian zone in the Pacific Northwest, United States - 25_EM | ecosystem: Host-associated > Plants > Roots > Unclassified | place...
AGGAGAAGATGATCTCCGCGCTCAAGGCCGTCCGGTCGGTGAACCCGCGGGTTCCGGTGGTCGCAGGGAACGTTGTCACCGCGGAAGGCACGCGCGACCTGATCCACGCTGGAGCGGACGTCGTCAAGGTCGGCGTCGGCCCCGGCGCCATGTGCACGACCCGGATGATGACCGGGGTCGGGCGGCCGCAGTTCTCCGCCGTCGCCGAATGCGCGGCCGCGGCGCGTGAACTGGGCAAACACGTCTGGGCGGACGGCGGCGTGCGGCATCCGCGCGACGTCGCGCTCGCGCTGGCCGCCGGCGCGTCGGCGGCGATGGTCGGCTCGTGGTTCGCCGGCACCCACGAATCCCCCGGCGACCTGCGCTACGACGAGCAGGGCAAGCCGTACAAGGAGTCGTTCGGCATGGCGTCGAAGCGCGCCGTCGGCGCCCGCACGCGGACGGACAACGTCTTCGAGCGCGCCAAGAAGGGCCTGTTCGAAGAAGGAATCTCGGCGTCGCGGATGGCCTTGGACCCGGCTCGCCCCGGCGTCGAGGACCTGCTCGACTCGATCGGCTCCGGTGTCCGTTCGGCCTGCACGTACGCGGGCGCCCGGACGCTTGAGGAGTTCCACGAGCGCGCGCTGCTCGGGATCCAGTCCGCCGCCGGTTTCGCGGAAGGACGTCCGCTGCCTTCGGGCTGGTGAAAGCCCGGCGGAGTCCACTTGGGACTGTCCCAAGTGGACTCCGCCGGTTTCGGCTATCCGTGGTCCTCCAGCATCTCGGTGACGAGCGCCGCGATCGGCGAACGCTCGGAGCGGGTCAGCGTGACATGCGCGAACAGCGGATGCCCCTTGAGTTTCTCGATCACCGCCGAAACGCCGTCGTGCCGCCCGACCCGCAGGTTGTCGCGCTGCGCGACGTCATGCGTGAGCACGACCCGCGAAGCCGTGCCCAGCCGCGAAAGCACGGTCAGGAGCACGTTGCGCTCCAAGGACTGCGCCTCGTCGACGATGACGAACGTGTCGTGCAGCGACCGGCCGCGGATGTGGGTCAGCGGCAGCACCTCGAGCATGCCGCGGTCGAAGACCTCGTCGAGGACGTCCTGGCTGACCAGCCCGCCGAGGGTGTCGAACACCGCCTGCGCCCACGGCTGCATCTTCTCGCTCTCGGAACCTGGCAGGTAGCCCAGTTCCTGGCCGCCGACCGCGTACACCGGCCGGAACACGACCACCTTGCGGTGCTGGCGGCGTTCCATCACCGACTCCAGCCCCGCGCAGAGCGCGAGCGCCGACTTACCAGTCCCGGCTCGTCCGCCCAGCGAGACGATGCCGACGTCGGAGTCCAGCAGGAGATCCAGCGCCACCCGCTGTTCGGCCGACCGGCCGTGCAGCCCGAACGCCTCCTTGTCACCGCGCACGAGCCGGATCCGCTTGTCCGCGGTGACCCGGCCCAACGCGCTCGAACTGCCCGCGAGCAGCCTCAACCCGGTGTGACAGGGCAGTTCACCGACCTCGGGCATCCCGAATTCCGCCGGATCCACCGAAGACCCGCTGAACAGCGCGTCGATGAGGGTCTGCGGGACGTCCACGTCCGCCATCCCCGTCCAGCCCGAGGGCGTCACCTCCTGCGCGCGGTACTCGTCGGCTTCGAGGCCGACGGCGCCCGCCTTGACGCGCAGGGGGATGTCCTTCGTCACCAGCGTGACCGACGCGCGTTCCGCCGCCAGGTTGAGCGCACAGGCGAGGATGCGGTGGTCGTTGGAGTCGGTGCGGAAGCCGACCGGGAGCACCGTGGGATCGGAGTGGTTCAACTCCACCTGCAGGGTGCCGCCGTGCTCACCGATCGGGATCGGCGCGTCGAGCCTGCCGTGCTGACGACGCAGGTCGTCGAGCATGCGGAGCGCTTCGCGCGCGAACCACCCCAGTTCGGGATGGTGACGTTTCGCCTCCAGTTCACTGATGACGACCAGCGGGAGCACGACCGCGTGTTCGGCGAAACGGGTCACCGACCAGGGGTCAGAGAGCAGGACCGACGTGTCGAGCACGTAAGTGGACCGCTGGGATTCGGGCGAGATCGAGGCTTTCTCCGGGCCAGAGGCACCGGTCGAAGAACGGCCAGAGGCCTTGCGGGGTGAACGCTGCGCAGTCACGACGGCATCTCCCTCGTGGGCGTGGCACCACGCCCGCACTCGCTGGGCCGGGCACCTCCCTGGCTAACCGCTCCTTCTGACGCTCTCCGCGTCAGTCGGCACGGCCACGAGGGCCGGGTGCCGGCCCCCTCGTGCATCCACTGGGCGGCTGTGCCGCCCTGTCGACAACCGCCACGACCAGGGCCTCCCGCGAGAGTCCGCATGGGACGCGAACCCTCACTTCCGGAAGGTACCTGCGTCCGGCCGATCGCGCAGGCAGCCACCACGGTGATTCGCCAAACCGTCATCTCACTGTCGGTCGCGTGACATCAACACCTGGTCACGGTCACGGTGCGTAGTGATGATCTCCATTCAGGGACGCTCGTCGATGCGACCCGGATGGATTAACGCGACGCAGGGCGTTCACCTGATGGGAGCGAGGGTTCTACCACGCGTGGTGGCGCCCCGCATTTTGTGCCCGAGACACTGAACCGGACCGGGTGAAACGCGCCTTTTTCGCCTCACACAATGGGCTTACGAGACGGTCACAAATCCTGAATAGCGAGTAATTTTCTCACTGCGGGACACCCCCACCGGATTCGGTGCCCCCGACCCCCTGAATATCTCTACCAAGGAGTGCGAAGTGCTGAAGAAGGCTGGTTTCGTTTCCGCCGTCGCCGCGGGCATCATGATGGTCGGCGGGACCGCGTTCGCCGCCACTGGTGACACCTCGGGCACCCCGGACCCCACGTTCGGTGACGCCTACAACACGTTCATCGAGGGCGGCGGGGCGCTGGGCTACGGCGCCGCTTCGCTGGTCGCCGGTGCCTACACGGGCATCGCGCTCACCCCGGCGCTGATCGCCCACTCGATGGAGCACCACGGCCACTGATCTTCAGTGACGACGTCGAAGGCCCCGGAGTGCACGCCGGGGCCTTCGTCATGTCACCGGTCAGGAACCGAAGCGCCGGTGCCGCCACGCGTAATCGCGCATGGCGCGGAGGAAATCGACCCGGCGGAATGCGGGCCAATAAGCTTCGGTGAACCAGAATTCGGAATGCGCCGATTGCCAGAGCAGAAATCCGGAAAGCCGCTGCTCACCCGAGGTGCGGATAATCAGATCCGGATCGGGCTGGCCCGAGGTGTACATGTGTTCGGAAATATGGTCGACGTCCAGGATCTTCGCGAGCTCGCGGATCGAGGTGCCCTCGTCGGCGTGCTGGAGCAGGAGTTTGCGGACCGCGTCGGCGATCTCCTGACGCCCTCCGTAACCGACCGCGACGTTGACCTCCATCCCGGTGCGCCCCTCAGTGCGCTCCGCGGCCGCGCTGAGGGCCTTCGCGACCTCCGGCGGCAGCAGGTCGAGGGCTCCCACAATGCGGAGCCGCCAGGGCGTGTGCGGCGCGGCGAGTTCGTCGGTGACGTCGGTGATGATCTTCAGCAGCGGGCTGAGCTCCTCGGCCGCGCGGCCGAGGTTGTCCGTCGAAAGCAGCCACATCGTGACGACCTCGACGTCGGCTTCGTTGCACCAGCTCAGGAAGTCGGCGATCTTCTTGGCGCCGGCCCGGTGGCCGTCGGCGACGTCCGTGAAGCCCGCTTCGCGCGCCCAGCGGCGGTTGCCGTCCAGCATGATGGCGATGTGGCGTGGATGGCGCCCCTTGGCCTGCTGGATCAGGCGCCTGCCGTAGGCGCTGTACACGACGTCTGACAAGAAGGACCGAAGACTCACGCCAGTGGAGACTAGTCACCCCGCGGGCCCCAGTGGGACGCGCCACGGACACTGGCGAAAAACCTACGGTGCCGTAACCTGAGTGAGTGAGCGTAGCGACCGAACCCCAGCCGTCCGGCCCCGCGCCCGTGGTGGACACGCGTCCTCGATTGCGTGGGCACATCCACTTCTGGTCCTTCTTCGGCGCCGTCGCCGGAGCCGCGACCCTCATCAGCCTCGCGGCGTCCACCGTGTCGGGTATCGCCGCTTTGTCCACTTCGGTCTACGGGCTGACCGTACTCGGCGTCTTCGGCGTCAGCGCGCTGTACCACCGTCGCTTGTGGAGCCCACGAGCATACGAATGGATGAAGCGCGCCGACCATTCGATGATCTTCCTGTTCATCGCCGGCACCTACACGCCGTTCACCCTTCTGGCCATGTCCCAGCCGACCGGGTACATCGTGCTCGCGATCGTGTGGGGCGGCGCGATCGGCGGCGTCACCCTGAAGATGCTGTGGCCGAACGCGCCACGCTGGCTCGGCGTGCCGATCTACATCGCGCTGGGCTGGGTCGCCGTCTTCGTCCTGCCCGAACTCGCCACGCACGCCGGCGTCGCGGCACTCGTCCTGCTCTGCGTCGGCGGCCTTTTCTACACGCTGGGCGCGGTGTTCTACGCGGTCAAGTGGCCGAACCACTTCCCGGACACCTTCGGATACCACGAGTACTTCCACGCCTGCACGGTTCTCGCCGCCGTTTCGCACTACATCGCGATCTGGCTGGCGATGTACGCCTAGCTCGCGTGCCCGAACGGGTCGTGAGTGGGGTTTCGGGTTAGAACCAACCGCGTCTTCGATACCTGCTGCCGTGATCCGATGGACGACACACGTGACGGAAGGGACGACACGCGTGCGGGAGCCGGGCCGTGAGCACGTGTCGTCCCTCCAGTCACGCGTGTCGTCCGTCCGATCACCCGTGTCGTCCACTCATGTTGCGAAAGCCACTTTCGCAACGTTGAGGGTTGCGAAAGTGGCTTTCGCAACGTCGGGATGAACGCGGACCAGCCGTTTCCTTCGGCGACAACCCGAACAGGCAATGTCGCCTCCTCACAAGGTCGATCGGCCGAGTACAGCAGTTGCACGGCGGAAACTCGATCACCGGAGCGACCGTCGCGATACCCGTGACCAGGACGGACACACGCGTGTTCCCCCTGGCACAAGAAAGTGCCTTCTTCCGGCGTCTCGGCCGAGGAGCCATGATCGCCCCATGGCCAAGAACGCACCGCCCCGCCGCCTCGGCGACGCGGCCCTCAGTGACTTCATCGCCGAACACAGCTTCGGCGCCCTCGCGACCCTCAAGCGTGACGGCCGCCCGCATCTCTCCACCGTCCTCTACGCGTGGGACCCCGAGACGCGCGAGATCCGGATCAGCACGACCGAAGACCGTCTGAAGGTCAAGCAGCTCCGCAACAACCCGACGGCCTCCCTCTACGTCTCCAGCGACGACCACTGGAAATTCGCCGTCGTGGAAGGAAAAGCGGAACTCTCCGAAGTCACGCGAACACCCGAAGGCGAGCGAAGGCTCTACATCACCCTCAAAACCGACAAACTCTATGGAACGGCCCTCGACATCGCTTAACGTACGCACCTGGGAAAGGCCAGGTGAGGAGACGCCCGATGTGGGAAAAGCGGATGGAGTGGCCGCTCAACGCCGCCGCCGTACTGTTCCTGGCCGCGTACGCCTGGCCGATCCTCCAGCCCTCGCTCGGGCACACCGGGCGGGTCTGGTGCGAGGTCGTCACCTGGCTCGCGTGGGCGGTCTTCGCCCTGGACTACGGCGTCCGCCTCAAACACGCCGCGGACAAGCGTGACTTCCTCAAGAAGAACCTCTTCGACCTGCTGATCATCGTGCTCCCGCTGATCCGGCAGCTGCGCCTGCTCCGGCTGGTCACGGTGCTCAACGTCCTCAACCGCAACGCCGGCCTGTCGTTGCGCGGCCGCGTCGTGGTCTACACGGTGGGTGCGACGGCGCTCATCGTGTTCTGCTCGGCGCTCGCCGTGCTCGATGCCGAACGCACCCAGCCGGACGCGCCGATCACCGACTTCCCGGACGCGGTGTGGTGGTCGATCACGACGATCACCACGGTCGGCTACGGCGACCGCTATCCCGTCAGCGGCACCGGCCGGATCGTCGCGGTCGGGCTCATGGTGGCCGGGATCGCCCTGCTCGGTGTGGTCACCGCGACGCTCGCGTCGTGGCTGATCCGCCGGGTGACCGAGGCCGACGAGAACGCGCAGGCCGTGACCCGCGAGCATCTCGACGAGCTGACCCGCGAGGTCAAGGCGTTGCGGGCCGAGCTCGCCGAGCAGCGCGCCGAGGTCAGTCCCGCAGCATCGGAGCCGCTAGGTACGGCTCGGGGATAGCGAAGGCGTCCACGAGGGTCCGCGCGTGCGGGCGCAGGTCGGCGCACAGCGCGTTCACCGCGGCGGTGACGGCCTTCGAGCGCCCGGAGGTCAGGCGCCCGTGTTCGAGGAACCAGCCGCGATCCGCTTCGATATTCGCGAGCGCGTAGAGGTCGCAGACCCGCTCCAGCAGCTCACGGGCCTCGGCGTCGGCACAGCGTTCGATGGCGTCGACGAACGCTTCCAGCACCACCCGGTCGACGTGCGCTCGTCCGGCGCGCAGCACGTGGTCCTGGGCGTCGTTGAAGACTCCGAAGGGGTCCGAGCCCGCCTTACGCAGGCGCTGCGCGACGCCACCGAGTACGTGCTCTTCGCGGTCTTCGAACAGCTTCAGGTGCCATTCGCGTGAGTAGAGCACGTCGCCGTCGTCGGCTTCGGTGAGCCGCTCGACGACCTTGCGCGCGGACGTCCGTTCGATCACGGCCTCGACGAGCTGCTCCGCCACGAACCGCGCCGTCGCGAGCGGGCTGAGATCCTCGAAGTGGTCCTTGTAGCTGGTCAGCAGGCCCTTCGCGACCAGCTGCAGCAGCACGGTGTTGTCACCCTCGAAGGTGGTGAAGACGTCCGTGTCGGCCTTCAGCCCGGCGAGCAGGTTCTCCGAGAGATAGCCGGAGCCGCCACAGGCCTCCCGGGCCGCCTGGATGGTCGCCGTCGCGTGCCAGGTCGCGACGGCCTTGATCCCGGCGGCGCGCGACTCCAGCTCTCGCTGTTCCTCCTCCGGCGCGTCCTCGGCGATGTCGTGCAGCTTCGAGACGAGCCCTTCCTGCGCGAAGTGCAGCGCGTACGACGTCGCCAGCGCGGGCAGCAGTTTCCGCTGATGGGCGCGATAGTCGAGGATCACCACCTCCTCGCCGTCGGGCCGCGCGAACTGCCGCCGCTGCTCGCCGTAGCGCACGGCCAGCGTCAGCGCGCGTTTCGTCGCGCTGCCGGCACTGCCCGCGACGCTGACCCGGCCGCGGATGAGCGTGCCGAGCATCGTGAAGAACCGGCGGCCGTCGCTTTCGATCGGGCTCGCGTACGTCCCGTCCTCGGCGACGTCCCCGAACCGGTTGAGCAACGCCTCGCGCGGAATCCGCACCTGGTCGAACGTGAGCCGCCCGTTGTCGACGCCGTTGAGGCCGGCTTTGCGGCCGCAGTCCTCGATCTCGACGCCGCGCGCCTTCTCGCCGCGGATCGGCACCAGGAACGCGTGCACCCCGCGCGACTCGCCGCCGGTGATCAGCTGTGCGAACACGACCGCGAGTTCGCCGTCGCGGGCGGCGTTGCCGATGTACTCCTTCATCGCGCCGCGGTCCGGGGTGTGCACGACGAATTCGCGCGTCGCCGGCTCGTAGGTCGCGGTGGTGCGCAGATGCTGGACGTCCGAGCCGTGACCGTGCTCGGTCATCGCGAAACAGCCCAACAGGTCCAGGTCCTTGATCGCGCGCAGATGGCGCTCGTGGTGGCGTTCGGTGCCGAGCAGTTGCACGGCACCGCCGAACAGGCCCCATTGGACACCGGCCTTGACCATCAGCGAGAGGTCGCCGAAGCCCAGCATCTCGAACGACGTCAACGCGCCGCCGACGTCTCCGCCACCGCCGTACGCCGGGTCGAAGCCGAGGCCCGGGCGGTCGGTGCGAGCGAGCAGCCGCAGCCATTCGAGCACCTGGGCACGGTGCGTTTCGGTGTCGACATCGACCGGGTCTTCGAAGACCTCCGCGGCCATCTGCTCGCGCACCGCGCGGCGAAGGCCGGCCCACCGTCCATCGAGGACGGTGGTCAGCACGTCCGGGTCGATCTTCGCGGGAAGTCCTGGTGTGTCCACGATGTTCAGCCTGCCGCACCGCCTCGGGAAGCGCAGGACGAATCAGACCGGTTCCCCGTTGATCGTCGTGTTCTCGAACCGCAGGTCGTCGACGTGTTTCAGGGTGTTCTCCGTGTTCGCGACGCCGGCGAAGCGGCAATCGCTCACCCGCAGCCCCCGAACGTGTGAGCTGGGCAACCCCCGGACGTTGAACGCCGCCTGCCCGCATTTCGTCCCGGTCGACCGGCTGAGGGCGAACGGCCCGAACCGGGGCACGTACGCGCCCGTCTGTCCGTTGTAGTCCGGCAGGACGTACACGACCGAGCGGGCGAACGTACCGGAGACGCTGTCGAGGTTGACGTTCTCGGTGAATCCTCCGCGCAGGGTGTTCGACTTGACGTACAGCCCGTACTTCGTCTCGCCGGTGACGGTGAGCTTGTACGCGTAGACGTTCCGGATGCCGCCGGTCTGTTCGCTGCCGCAGGTGATCGCGCCCCAGTTCCCGTCCATCACGCAGTTCGCGACGACGATGTTCTGGCACGGCACCCCGATCCGGCGTCCGTCGGCGTCCCGGCCCGATTTGAGCGCGATGTTGTCGTCGTGCGCGCCGAGGTGGGAGTTCACGATCACGACGTGGTCGCAGGATTCCGGATCGCAGGCGTCGGTGTTGGAGTGCGCGGTGCTCGCGTCCGTGCGGACGCCGTCGATCGTGACGTTCCGGCAGAGCGTGGGATGCAACTGCCAGAACATCGGGTTCTTCAGCGTGATCCCTTCGATGAGCACCGTGTCGCACGAGTACGGCTCGACGAACGTGGAACGCATGGCGTGCCCGGAGCCGGGAACGACCCGCCGCTCCGGCGGAATGCCCTTGGCCACCAACGATTCCAGGTACTCGCGGTCCTTGCCCTTGTTCCAGGACGCAGTGCCCGCCGCGTCGAGAGTGCCCTTCCCGGTCACCGCGATGTTGGATTCCTCGTACGCGTAGATCATCGGCGACCGGTTCACGCACTCGATGCCCTCGTAGCGGGTGAGCACGTTCGGGAACTTCGAGGCGTCGGAACCGAAGGCGAGCACAGCGCCCGCCGCGAGATGCAGGTCCACGTTGCTCTTGAGGTACACCGCGCCGGTGACGAAGGTGCCCTTCGGCACGACGACGCGGCCGCCGCCGCGCGCGTTGGCCGTCTCGATCGCCTTCCTGATCGCGGCCGTGTTGTCGGTCTTCCCGTCACCCTTGGCGCCGAAATCGAGCACCGAGAACGTCCGGTCCGGGAAGACCGGCCGTTTCGTCCGCGCGACGATGTCTTCGGCCGCGGGCCAGGGAAGGGCCGGGGCCGCCGAGGCGGTGGGCGCGAGCAAAGGGCTCGCGGCCACCACGAGACCGCCCTTGAGCAGCCGACGCCGGGAGAATCTGCCGTCCATGACGCCTTCTTTCGCAAGAGGACTTCGGTGAAGACGGCGGAATCCCGACTCTACGGGCGGACCCCGGCCTCAGGAAAGATCCGGTCCCTGTGAGCGGAGATCGTCGACCTTGGTCATCGCCTCCCGAAGCTCGGCCAGCCAGGCGTCCGCGTGTTCCCCGACCAGCCGGACCGCCCAGGCGAGCGCCTCCGACCGTGACCGGGCAACACCCGCGTCGACGAGGGTGTCGAGCACCAGGCGTTCCGGCTGGCGCAGCCTGGTCATCACCGGCGCCGAATGCGTGGTGAACAGATGCCGTGTGCCGCCGAGGCTCGCGCCCCACGCGACCTTGCGCTGATAGCGGTGCTCGGCCTGGCGCGCGATCTCGATCCGCTCGTCGCGGGTCTCCTCGCGGAACCGGCTGATCCGGCCGTCCTCGGCCGCCGCGCGGGCGGCGTCGTCGGCGTACTCGCCGGTGAGCGGCTGGAGTTCACCGACGATGACGATCTCTTCGCGATCCACCGTGACCTCGGGGTCGCCGGTGAACCAGCCCTCCGGGAGCCTGCCGCCGAACCACGCGGCCGCGTCGTCCGCCGCCGGGATGTCCGCCTGCTGCCAGCCGCCCCGGCCTTTCCAGCTTCCGCGTCCCATCTGACCCGCCTCCTCGATTACATGATTACAACGCAACCGACGCTACGCGCGCAACGGCCGATACTCACGCGTGTTCTCCCCCGGCGAAACCCAGGGCAACCTGATGACCTGCGCGGACGTGTTCCCACCAGCAGTCGACAGGGAAGGGGACCTTATGTTGAAGAAAGCCATGATCGGCGCTCTCATGCTCGGAGCGGCCCAACTGGCCGTGGTCATGCCGGCGGCGGCGGAGGCCAAGGACGTGTCCTGGTTCTTGGCCCCGACCGAAGTCGAACCCGGCGGGCAGATCTACGCCGAGACGAAGGCCGCGATGGGCGGCTGCGGACCGGCGACCCCGGTGACATCGCCGGGGTTCGCGGCGCCGCTCCAGTGGACGATCGGCGGCAACTGGGGGAAGGCCGCCGGCTACGGCAAGGTCGGCAAGACACCGGGCAAGTACGTGGCGACGTTCACCTGCTCGGATGGCACGAAGACCTCCCGCGCCTTCACCATCATCGGAACGCCGCCGACCACGAAGCCACCGACCACCACGAAGCCGCCGAAACCCACCAAGACCACGTCGGCCAAGCCGAAGCCGCAAGTCACCGTGAAACCGGCAGGGGCACCGCAGACCGGTGGCGGCGCCTTCGCCCCTATGGCGTGGGACTGGTGAGCTGAGACCGCAGGTCGACGGCGGTGGTGACGGGACGCTCGCACACGTAACCACGGCACACGTACGTGGCGGCGGCGCCGTCGACCAGCGGCCGATCGGCCAGCAGCGGCACGCCGTCCGCGTCCGGGGTCCCGCTCACGACGACGGCGCCGTCCGGCGCCGACGCGACCGCCGCGGCCAGCAGATCCGCGCGGGAAGCGGCATCCGGCCCGACGACGGCGACCTGCACCGGGCCCGCCGCGGCGGCTTCGGCCACGGTGAGCCAGTGCCCGGCGAACCGCGGCGCGTGGGCGGCGAGCCGTCCCGCGCGGGCGAGCGCCTGCTCGGCCGCCTCGCGGTAGCGGCCCACCTGGTCGTGCCCGGCCAGCACGGACGCGGTCAGCAGGGCGTTCGCCAAGGCCGAGGCTCCCGACGGGCTCGCGTTGTCGGTCGGGTCGGAAGGCCGCTGCACCAGGACCTCCGCGTCGTCGGCGGTGTCGTAGTAGGCACCCGCCGAGTCCGGGACGCCGAAATGGGTCAAAGCGAGGTCCAGCAAGGTGACGGCGTCGGCGAGCCACCGCGGTTCCCCGGTCGCCTGGTGGAGTTCGAGCAGCCCCTCGGCGAGGCACGCGTAGTCCTCCAGCACCCCGGCCGTCGTGCCGACGACGCCGTCGCGCGAAGTCCGGCGCAGGCGTCCGGCCACGAAATGAGTGTCCATCAGGAAAGCCGCCGCACGAGCCGCCGCTTCGATCCACTGTGGACGATCGAGCCGCGAGCCCGCCTTGGCGAGCGCGCCGATCGCGAGACCGTTCCACGCGGCGATCACTTTGTCGTCGCGGGCCGGCTGGGGGCGCTCGTCACGGGCGGCCAGCAGCGCGCGACGGACCCGCTCGTACCGCGTTTCGTCCTCTGGATGCGGTTCACGCAGCCGCAGCGTCGAAGCGCCGTGCTCGAAATTGCCCTGCTCGGTCACCTGGAACAGCTCGGCCGCCCAAGCGCCGTCCTCCTCGCCGAGCACTTCGGCGAGTTGCGCGGGCGTCCAGACATAGGTGAGGCCTTCGACGCCATCGGTGTCCGCGTCGAGCGAGGCGGCGAAACCGCCCTCGGCCGTCCCGAGGTCGCGCAGCAGGAACTCCGCGGTCTCCTCGACCGCCCGCCGCGCGTACTCGTGCCCGGTCACACCGTGGAACTGCGCGTAGAAACGCAGGAGCAAACCGTTGTCGTACAGCATCTTCTCGAAATGCGGCACTTCCCAGCCAGCGTCGACCGAGTAGCGCGCGAAACCACCCGCGAGCTGGTCGTTGAGACCGCCCAGCGCCATCGCCTCGGCGGTGTGCTCGACCATGGCGAGGTCTGCGCCGGTGCGTTCGTGGTGGCGGAGCAGGAAGTTCAACGCCATCGTCGGCGGGAACTTCGGCGCTCCCCCGAATCCGCCGTTGCCGGTGTCGAACTCCTTGCGCAGCACGGCGACCGCGGCGTCCAGCGCCGCATCGTCCACAACGGACTCGGGTAGCGGACCGCTCTTCTCCGTGAGATGGGCGATGATCTGCCGCGCACCGGAACGCAGCTCGTCCGGGCGTTCACCCCAGGCCTCGGCGACCGCGACGAGCAGCTGCGAGAACGACGGCATCCCCGGGCGCGGCGACGGCGGATAGTAAGTGCCGCAATGGAACGGCTCACCCTCCGGCGTCAGGAAACACGTCATCGGCCAGCCGCCCTGACCGGTCATCGCCTGCGTGGCCGCCATGTACACCGAATCGATGTCCGGGCGCTCCTCGCGGTCCACCTTGATGTTGACGAAGTTCGCGTTCATGAGCGTCGCGGTGGCTTCGTCCTCAAAGGACTCGTGCGCCATGACGTGGCACCAGTGGCAAGCGGCGTAGCCGACCGAAAGCAGGATCGGCACGTTCCGCCGTTTCGCCTCGGCCAGCGCCTCCTCGCCCCAAGGCCACCAGTCCACCGGGTTCTCGGCGTGCTGCAGCAGGTACGGACTGGTCGCGGCCTTCAGGCGGTTCGACATGTCACCAGGGTCGCATGCGGAAAAGCGGGGGCGCAGAACGGCCGTCTGCGCGACACTCGTCCGGTGCTCCTGACCATGACCACCACCCGGAACCCGGCCACCGACCTCGGCTTTCTCCTGCACAAGCATCCGGAGAAGGCGCAATCGCTCACGCTCTCGGCCGGGACGGCGCACGTCTTCTACCCGGAGGCGTCCGGCGAACGCTGCACGGTTTCGCTGCTGGTCGAGATCGACCCGGTCGACCTCGTGCGCGGTGGCGGCACTTCGCTGACCCAGTACGTCAACGACCGGCCGTACGCGGGCGGCTCGTATCTGGCGGTGGCACTGCGGGCGGCCTTCACCACGGCGCTGGCGGGCCGGTGCGCGAACCGGCCGGAACTCGTCGACGAGCGCTTCCCGCTGGAGATCCACGTCCCGTCGCTGACCGCGCGCGGCGGCGCCGAGGTCGTGCACAAGCTGTTCGAGCCGCTCGGCTGGCAGGTCGAAGCGAAGGCCATCCCGCTCGACCCCGAGTTCCCCCAGTGGGGCGATTCCCGCTACGTCGATCTCCGGCTGACCGGCACCCAGCGCGTCGTCGACGCGTTGCGGCACCTGTACGTCCTGCTGCCCGCGCTCGACGGCGACAAGCACTACTGGATCGGCCAGGACGAAGCGGACAAGCTGCTGCGCGTCGGCGAAGGCTGGCTCGCCGGGCATCCGGAACGCGACCTGATCACCAACCGGTACCTCGAACGACGCCGCCCGATCGTCTCGTACGCGCTCGACCGGCTCGCCGAGGCGGACGACGTGCCCGCCGAAGCCGAGGCCCGGGTCACCGAGCAGCCGGACCGGCCCGAACCGCTGGCCGTCCAGCGGCAGGGCAGTGTGCTCGCGGCGCTCCGGGCGGCGGGCGCGCGGCGCGTGCTCGACCTCGGCTGCGGTGGTGGCGCGCTGCTGCGCGTGCTGCAGAAGGAACCGTCGTTCACCGAAATCGTCGGTGTCGACGTGTCCGCGAGCGCGCTCGACATCGCCGAGAAGCGACTCAAAGACAAGTCGCGGATCACCTTGAAGCAGTCCGCGCTGACCTACGCGGATCCGTCGCTGGCCGGTTACGACGCGGCCGTGCTGATGGAGGTGATCGAGCACGTCGACGAGGAGCGCCTGCCCGCGTTGGAGCACGCCGTGTTCGGGGTCGCCGCGCCGCGGACCGTGCTCGTCACGACGCCGAACGCCGAGTACAACCGGCACTTCGAATTCCTCGAAGAAGGCCGGTTCCGGCACGCCGACCACCGTTTCGAGTGGACCCGCGAGCAGTTCCGCTCGTGGGCCGACGGCGTCGCGGCACGACAGGGCTACGACGTCCGTCACCTGCCGGTGGGACAGGAGTCCCAGGAATCAGGACCGCCGACCCAAATGGCGGTCTTCACGTCTCGGAAGGAGGCCGTGGCATGAAACTGACCATTCCCGACATGTCCCTCGTCGTGCTCGTCGGGGCCTCCGGCTCCGGCAAGTCGACCTTCGCGCGGACGCATTTCGCGCCCACGCAGGTGCTGTCCAGCGACTACTTCCGCGGCCTGGTGGCCGACGACGAGAACGACCAGAGCGCCTCGGGCGCCGCGTTCGACGTGCTCCACTACGTCGCGGCGAAGCGGCTCGAAGCGGGCCGGATCACCGTCATCGACGCGACGAACGTCCAGCGCGCGTCGCGGGCGAGCCTGCTGAAACTGGCGAAGGAGTACGACGTCCTGCCGACGGCGATCGTCCTGGATCTGCCCGTCAAGGTCTGCCAGGAACGCAACGAGGCGCGGCCGGACCGCGACTTCGGCGAGCACGTCGTCCGTCGTCAGCGCGGCGAACTGCACCGCTCGCTGAAGTCGTTGGAGCGCGAGGGTTTCCGCCGCGTGCACGTGTTGCGGAGCGAGGCCGAGATCGCCGAAGCGGAGATCGTCGTCGAGCCGCTGCGCAACGACCGTCGCGACCTGACCGGGCCGTTCGACGTGATCGGCGACGTCCACGGCTGCCGCGAGGAACTGGACGAACTGCTCACCGAACTGGGGTACGTCGACGGCGTGCACCCGGAGGGACGGACCGCCGTGTTCGTCGGCGACCTCGTCGACCGCGGGCCCGACACACCGGGCGTGCTGCGGCG
>Ga0307518_10002026_pt1 | contig 14887 bp, 15 predicted proteins | sample 25_EM_MG_FD_203889 | JGI IMG/M metagenome (GOLD analysis project Ga0307518, IMG submission 203889) | Populus trichocarpa ectomycorrhiza microbial communities from riparian zone in the Pacific Northwest, United States - 25_EM | ecosystem: Host-associated > Plants > Roots > Unclassified | place...
TCCACTTGTAAACCAAACACCATCCGAGGCTCAGGTAATATAGGAACTTCTTCACAGAAAAGGTTAAAGAACTGCAACAAGAATTCGATGACGAATACAGCATCCAACAGAATCATCTTTACAAAATCATCACTGCTACGATTGAAGTTATAACAGCCTCGAATTTCCATTTCATTCTTCTGAACTATGGTCACAAGATCGTCCAATGTCACCTTCTTCCCATCCATGAATTCTGCTAAATATCTCAATTTCTGCTTCTCCATTGACACTAGTTCCTCATGGCCACAGTGAACAGGGCCTAGTGAAACTACTTGTGGAGTGTAGGCTTTCGGTTCTATGCTTCGAAGTGAGCGGGGTACCTCGTAGATACAGTGCTCAGGACATTTTCCAGGTTTGAACCTTGCTATCCCATCTGCTAGATCTTTCAAAACATTTGAAGCACTTGCCGCTTCAATCTCCTTTCCCGTGTTTGAAGCACTTGCCTTATCAATCCTGTTTTCATTATTTGAACGTGTTGCCATGCCAATATCCTTATTTGAAGCACTTGGGGAATTAATATCGTTTTCCATTTGTCAACAGATTTTTGTCCTGGAGAGACAGCCAATTGAATCACTGGCGATAAAAATATATCTCCAAATCAAGTGTACCATGGTTGCTACAATCTTACATTCATTTCAATTCACATCTAAAACGATTTAGTTTTGCTTTCCAGCCACTCTTAACAAGTTTTAAGACTAGATCATACAAATCAAAACAAAACAACTGTATAAGAAACTATTTTCAAGGAAAAATCATGTAGTTGATTGAAAAATACAGAGCAAATCATGGGAGATTACATGTGTATTATGGCTATTGTTGATTTCCCATCATCCTGATCCGTAGATTATATAGGTGTGTCATGTAGAATATTTTTTTAACATTATCTATGATATGATCTCGTTCATGTGGATCCATAATTTATCATTGTTTTGATTCAGCTCTAGCAATTTATTTGTTCAATTTGTTCTGTGTTTAGTTTTTTGTTTAAAAAAAATTATGAATGTTGAACCTCCACTGGCCTTAATTAACCCAAATGGAGATGTGGGATTAAGTTATGTCATGGGAAGTAAGAATTCTGCTTCAAGATTGTCAATTGAATGTTTTATGAAAAAAAATGTGAATTCTCTTTTTTATCATGTAATGATCTATCTGGGTATTTCATTGATTTATTATTATTATTGGTTGCATTGAAGATGAGGCAGAATTCATGAGAACTAAGAACATCATCATATACTAAATTCTTTTATTCTTTTTTTTTTATATACACTATTGTTTTTTGGTCCTCCAGCTTTAGCTTTCAATTTGTTTTTCTAAGGAGTCATAACCTAATTTTGTAAAATTTAAGAAATTCTGGACAAAACAGATTAAAACACACCCAAGTGCATAAAACCACGAAAACATAACTTATACGGCCTAAATTGAAAGGAACAACAGTTAAGGAAACAAACTATATAATTGATTGTCATCAATTAACAGCAAAAAAACCTAACAAAATATAAGAAAATCTGGGCAAAACAGATTAAAACACTCCCAAGCGAATAAAACCACGAAAACAACTCTTCCTAGCTAAAGACCATCTTGTTTTAGTGTTGTTCTGCAAAAAGCCAAAACTGTTTTCTGACAAGTATAGAACCATTTTGGAATATTTATTGCTGAAGCAATGCAATTGCCTTTTCCGAAGGAAAGTTGTGTTCTGGGATATTTCTACGTACACAATTCCTTCGGAAGTAGTATGTATGGATATCCTACACAGCTTATCAGCTGTGATCTTACGAGAGAATCTTAATCTTTAATTATAATGGAACTATTAACCTCGCAGGGTAGGGGAGATCAGCCAAGTAATTGAGAACTCATGAGGGTTAAACCCTAAAAGACGAACTTCATTTATCATTAAGAAGTAAGAACCGCTAAATTAAGGCTTAATTGAAAACTTTAAACATTTCATCTGTATTAGACCAAATATAGTGAAACAAAGAACCTGAGTGCCTTTACCTGAGGAAAGCAATTGTTTTGTTGTAAGCAGCACACAGCCCCTTCCCTGGATATTGCTACACTGATCATCTGTTGAATGCAGCCTCCCTCTCTCACTCTCTCTGTCTCACTGATATGTATATACGAGTAGTACTCCTCTCTCTCTACTTGTCATCATTTCTCTCTCTAGAAAATCTCCTATCCAAAGATTTTTACTTTTAAGTTTTATTCCGTTATGTTATTTGTTTTGCCCTCCTTCACCCCTTCACAAAACCCTACCTTTTAACCATCATCCTCAACATGCTCTTCGACAAATCAACAACCCAAACCCTACATATCTCATATCTGTTTACCTTGAAAGATTCCCTCCCCACCGGAGGTCGTTTGATCTGAAAAAGCTACGGGGCTGGCCTCCTATGCCCGTAAAAAGAACATTGTTAATAATATTTTTTCTTACTTCTTTATTTAAATTATTGAGAATCTTTGTTATAAAGAACATTGTTAATAAAAATCTTTCTTTTAAAATCTAAATCTTTCTAAGTTTTACAAATATTGATTTTAATTATTATATAATTAAATAAAAACTAATATTAAAATTACCCCATAACAGCATCATGCAGGGGGAGAAGCTACTGTGCTTATAATCAAGGACAAAGTATTTGATAATGGTAAAGTTGTCTGTATCTTCCGATGTGGGTTCCTCTCTTTTTCGTCCTTTGACATCCTGTTCATTATTTAAATGATTGAAAGACACCTTGCCTGCTAAGGAAAACAAGCTTAGATTCTAATTATTACTATAGTGATTGAAAAATTAAGATAATATTTTTTCCTCAAAAAATCCAATTTTCAAGTAACATCATTAGCATACCTACAAATTAATTTATCAACCCAAAACATCTCAATTTTTTTTTTCAAAAACTCAAAATCTAACCGAGTTAGATTTTGTTTTCTCAACTTAGATTTGTTTTTCAAGCAACATTGAAACTCTAAACAACTATTATTAAGCTTTTCTTATAGCATGGGAACTAGAGACACCAAGAAAAATCATTTTGATAGTAAAAATAGTGTGAATAATAACTTTTTCTCTCTCATCTCTTTAACTAAAAATAAAAAATAATATAAATTAACTTTTGTACTAAAATTGAATTTATGATTTGGAGATATTTAAATGGTATAAATTATATTATTTTTAAAGTTTGAGGACCTAAGTGTATTCTTCCCAAAAACCCTGGCACGCCACCCATTTTTGATGCATTATTCATTTTAGCCCCTCTTCTTCCAATTCTATAATTTCTTAAGAAATCAAAAACAATTACCTTTAACTAGGATCAAATCACATAAAATTAAAATTTGAGAATGGAAAAATAAAAATAAGAAATGAACAATGAGTTCACAGTCACATGTGAGTTTGTGAACATTATTTTTCTGCATCTACCTCTTTTAATGTTTTCAATAATTTGTATTAAGATAATCAGGTTATTTTATTTTATTTTATCCACTGGACCGCTCTCCTACACCCTCCAAAATAATTTTTTTTGTGCTACTTTCCGCGGAAGACCAAAAACCGAATTCAGCTATTAGTCATTCGAATTACAAAAGGAAATTGGTGAATCTTTTGAAATGTTTGTGGGTGGTGGGGGTCAAAGCTGAAAAGTGCACTCAGCTAACTCCAAGAGGACATAAATGATCTTGATCTATAGTTACATTCAAGGGTCAGTTCTCATTTATTTAAAGAAAACATTATTCCTGGGGGCATTTTATTGCGCAGCATAGCATTGTACCTCTCCTTACAAAGCCATATGGATTTTAGTATTTTTTTATCATATTTTTTTTCATACCTTTGTGCATGGTTTTGAATCTCGGCCTAACCTGGCAGGTCGATTCAGAATCCGATCAACTCGGAGCTGGAACCTAGCCAAGTTAAAGAAAAAATAGGGGAAGAAAAAACTCGGTGTGACCCGGTAAAAAACTCAGTTGCAAACCGTTGACTTTTATTTTGTTTTTTACTAAAACAATGTCATTTTGATTTAAAAAAAAAGAATTGACCTGGTCAAAACCCGGAACCCGGGTCTTAGACCGGGCTGAGTCTAAAAACTATGTTTTTGTGTGCTGTTTTGAGTGTTTGTGTTTTTTGAGTCCATGGTTTATTTTCTTTGCATGATCTTGGGGAATGGAGGTTTTGGTTAGGTTTGTTGGAGGTCAATTTAATGAGATTTGGTTTTAATTTATAGCATAAATAAACAATTAAAAAAAATCAAACATATAAATAAAAAAAATTGCGTGGCCTATGTTATTTTCACAAGAAAAATACTATTTAATCCACATATTTTCTATTCATTTCTTGTCTGGTGTCTTTGATTTTAGGAATTTTAGTTTTTGTATAAAACTTTATTTTATTTATATTTTAGTTTTTATATTTGAGAAATGAGAGATCATGTTTTAACCAAGCAAGCTCTCTATCTTAAAAAAATAATATTGTTTTATACTTTATTTTGTACATCATTACTAAACATTATTTTATCTTTGTCTTCTCTATTATATTATTTTCTCTATTGTTTTTATTCAGGAAAATAACTAAATGTTACCTAACTTATTGGTATTTGTTTCATCCAAGAGATCATAGGTTTAATTCTCCAAAAATATTAAAAGTTTAATTTAGTTTACATCTCATGTAAAAGACGGTCTAATTAGTCCCTTAATTTTGTTATCAGCTTGTAAACAAAAAAATGGCAGTGCAAAATTAACTCCAACGGCAACGAGCTTTTTAACTGGAAAAAAAAAGAAAAAGAAAAAAAATTAGCCAGCCACATACGTGTCTTCTCATTTGACCAGGACTACAGTCCACAGAGGATTTAAAAGGCCTCGTACCAATACCCAGCGACTTGTATGGGCCTACATGGGCTAAAAAGAAGAGAAATCAAGAATTATTAGGCCTCTATGATGAAGGCCTACAAATCAGACCCCTTATCAATGACCGCAAAGAAATGAGTTCAAGCCTTCAAGGTGGGGTCCCGGTCACTCAGCGGAAAGAAAGAAATGGAGAATGGCTGCGGTGGCGGCATCGAGACCCAGTGGTGGTGGTGGTGGGCAATGGCAAGCATGGCCAAGTTTGGGTGGGGCATTTCAGCATATAAAAGAGGCTTCGCTGGCGACTCTCGTCTCATGCCCTTAAAAGCGTTCGCCGTTGCCTCCCTCTTTGTTGGTTCCGCCGCCTCTGCTTCCATTGCTTCCCTTCAAGCGTCTGGCATCCACAAGGTACAAGATCTTATAGAATTGGGAGCAAATATAAGGACTGGGCTTGGGGTTCCTCCAAGAGTAGCAAAAGAGTAAGTTGCTTGCTCTCTTTTATCATCTGTATACTTTTTTTTAGAGTCCCAAAAAATTACATTTGTACAATCATTAATTGTTGTTTATCATGTTTTTTTTTTGTTAGAAAAGCTGATGATCTATGAAAAGGGGCATCGAGAATCTTGGAGATGTGTGCAGTTTCGTATCCTATGTTTTGTAATGCTAGAATGCAAGCTGTAGATGTCAACAATATGATGTACTTCACAATACTTCTTTTGTAGTAAGATTTTTTCTTTTGATTATTGTTTGAGAGAGTACCTTTTTCTATACCATTGCCTAATGAAGTTAAAATTCTGTTTTGGTTAACTTGCTTCAAAGAGGCAATTAGCATGGAAATAAGCTTTTTATGTTCCTGGTCTTGCTTGATCAAATGCTTAACAGACACATTGAACAGACCCTCTGGGACTCAATTATAGTGGTTGATAAAGAGCGTGCTGAGCAGAAGTTAAAGAACTCGTTTATTGCGAAGGTAATGTTTGTGCAGTCTGTTTAGCAAACGAGGGAGGTAGCATGGCCTGGGATCTTCTTCGGATTTTTAAAATTTCTGTAACTTGGGAGATCCAACTGAGGAAAAAGATTTGTTTAGTGGCAGAATTGAGGCTAATTATATAGTTGAAGGGATTTTTTGATGCTTGCAATATAAATATACATCTGTGTGTGTGATGGAGATGGCCCTGTAAAAGTTGCGGATAAAGAAGTCGAAGAAGCTATAGTTTCCATCATTCTTGAAAACTTCCCTTCCCATGCAGTTTTTGGCGAAGAAACCAAGTGGAATTCCAAAGATATCATCATCAATGACACCAAGCTTCCAGACTTTGTTAGGGTTGTGGATCCTATTGATGTAACATACAGCTTTTTTTTGGAAAAGGTGCAAGCTTGGAACCCTTATTGCTCTTCTTTACAAGGGGAAGCCTATTCTTGGCATTATGATCAACATCTTACGAAAGATTGATGGATGGGTGTCACAGGGAGCATAGCAACGAAGAATGGCGAACCACTGTTGGCCACTGCCTGTCAGGATTTGGTTCATGCACGTGTTCATGTAAAATCCAGGCATTACAGTGAAGAAGTTGGGTTTGCTTGTGACGGAATTGTGCGCAGTATCATGATCATGCAACGTCATTATTTGGCTCTCGCTAAAGAAAAAGGTTCCATGTTGCAAGTATTGGTTCATTCAGATCCCGGAGACTCAATGAGACCGCACTGGCGAACATCTGTTGTGTTCAATCCACGTTTGTTTCCTTGGTGAACGAGGATAGACGATAACTTGAGCACCTGCTCTAGACAAGTGATTAAAAACACAATGTTAATCACCAACAAAATTGTTTAATTCAATGACCAACCAATCACATTTCAGGATCTTTGCTCTCTCAGTGAACAAAAAATTTATCAGCTCAGAAGGACAAAACTGGAACTCTCAAGAAAACTAAGGATCAATCTCACGAGAACGTATACAAATTATTCATATCTATTGACGAGAGCTAGCAACCCCAGCTCCAGATCAAATTGATACAAAAAGAAACCATATCTAAGCTATGGAACGCTTGTGTACATGTTTTACGCAACCACTGGCGCAGGCATATAAGACTCCAGAATCAACTGTGATCGTGAAGGTTGCATGGTCTCGACAATTAAGTATGTATACTTCCACTGCTTGTCCACTTTGTCTTTGAACATCTCAGCAGAAACCTTCCCAGCACCATGCGGCCCACGAATATAGAAATTAATCTACATTCAATGAGGCAACGAGTAAGCAGATACCAAGTTACACAGAAAATCAAAATTATCCCCAATTTCATTTGTTCTTGTGAAATTTTTTCACTTTATTTCTTCTTAAAGTGGAAGGAGGTTCTGGAGATAATTCAGGAATGTTATTCACAATCCTGGAACCTTTTGCATTTCTTGGATGCACAAGACAAATTTCATATGGTTATTGTAAATTATGTTGCTTCACAGTTTACCTGGACATGCTCCACACCATCTTCATCAGTAAAGATCCTATTGGGAATACGTTGGCGAGCAGCACGATTTCTACTTTCCTGACCATAACCTGTAATAGGGGATCCAATCCTCACCCTGACCTGATTTTCAAAGAAAATATAATCCAAAGTAAATGACAAAATTGCAAATCAACATATGTAAAGAATACCACCAATATGATTCAGCTTTCAAATTTTGAAACAGCCTGCAATCATGGTCTTTTATAGTACAAGAACATAGATGGCAAAGTTTAGTCGCCAGTGAGAACCCTTTTGACCATTTACTACCAGATCTTTCTGGATTTTATCTATAGTATTTAAAACCTCCCTCACAACTTTGTGATTACATTTTGAAAGAATTTGTTTTCTTTATATTAGTTTTGCCAATAAACTGTACCCAACCACTTGAAGTTAAGCACCCACTGCCATTCTTATTTTCAGATGACAGTTGATAATAACCGTATGATTTATTGTTCAGTCCCACCAGTTACATACTCGGGGTGTTTCCACAAAGGGCAACCTCAAATGACTGCTCCATTGTAAGATAAAGTCTCCTTTTCAGGTCCACTGAACATCATGATAATAAATAGAAGAGGAACAAGTGCTTTAAAAATTGTGCGGCCAGACAAAGAATATCAATTTTCACAAACCTGACTGTCATCTTGAATCCTTTTCAGAGCCTTGTTAAAAATCTTGTATCTATCACAGGTCATGGCTCAAATCAGAGTGGAATCAGGAAAAGAAGGCAAAACCTCAAATAATGTATTTTTAACCATGTTCGTATAATTTAATAAGAAAAATCAACTCTTACTCTTTTGGTTCAAATATCAGCTCCTTGAAAACAGCATAAGCTGCAGCAGCAGCAACACCAAGTCCTGCAAGAATTATAATGCTGTAGGAAGCACCCTCTGTAAACGTCACAGGCTTCTCTGGGATATTGTATGTTGGAGCATCAAAAGGATCCTCGACAGTAGATAAATCTTTTCTGGTCTGTCCAGAGTGGCAGAGCACAATTAATAGTTTAAGAGCACAAGTTTTCAGGGAAGAAAAAATACTTTGTGCGGAGAACACAAAGTGAAACCAATATGTAAAGCAAAAAGGTAAAACAAAAACATATGTAGTCAGGATGGTTCAGATGCCGCTGTGTTGGGAGTACATAAACACAGAAGAAATTTAAAAATTCCCTCTTGAAAGAAACAATTTGTTTCAACAATGAAGTATGGAGCAAACATATATTTCCTATATAAAAATCTAGAACCACCCAGATAGTGATAGTATCCTTATAATAGAAATATACTCCATTTTTATCATTTTATGGATAAAAAGGTTGACTGCATAGAAACACAAGATTCATTCAAGTGTTCTACTTAAACTGTAATCAGAGTAATCTAAATAGCATGCGGATAAAACATAAACACGTAAGTTCAAGAACTTTGATTTGAATTCAAACCTCAGATTGATTTCGTGTCTCTTTCTTCGAAGCTTTCGATGCAAAGGATCTAGCAACACAAATATTAATGGTGCTTCCTCCATGGTTTTCCATGATTTGAAAGGGTGACCTAAGGCTAACCAGGCATTCTCTGTTAGATTTACCTCCATACATAGCAGGGATACCTGCCAAATATCACTGTCAAGAATTAATTTGCAAAAAGAGAGAAATCAATAAGCAAAACAACCTTGCTCCAGAACCGGAGGATATGCATGTCTGACACTAAATGTCAGTAAACTTGCAGCACTTTGTGTGGCTCCAAATACTTTATTATATTATATGAATTGTATGGCTACAACTCCTCTCCTGCATTGACTTTAGTTACACTATCTAAAACTGTTAAGTTTTCAATTATTTCTTGCAGGTCCTAGCATTAAAGTGATCGATCCTACTATAGTTTCTTTATGATCTTTTACCTAAACTCCCAATGAGACATCCAAGGATTCAATAAAATCAGCTCATTGTCATGTTCTTTCTTTGCTAGACCCTTTATCAAAAAGGCTATTAGATCTCCATTACAACAGCTCGAAATATGAGATTTAGTCAGTAAACATGCAAACTACAACTTGCGGTGAAACATTCATAGGGATAGACTAGATCAACTACTGATTCAGGAGGGCATCCTGAAACTTCCTTTTATGCCAAAATAAAAAATCTGGAGGAGCGGATGAGGGTCACTGGCTCCATATCAGAAAATGAGACCAGCCAATAAAAATGATTCGTATAAGATCTTTGATCCTAGTATAATTCTCTTGCAAGCAAACAAAAAATGACTTCCAGGATGAGCAATAATGCAGTAAGCAAATAAGTACTCCCCAGATTACTATAGTCCAAGGGCACAGCTCTCAATAAAGAGAATGGCTTTTACTGAAACTTTTGCCAAAGAGGCAGACGAACAACTCTCAGCAACAAGAGAGAAGACTATATCAGATTTGGGCATATGAGACTTACACGAGTATAATGATTCAATAAAGTGGAGCATAACAATCACTAACCATTACCCCGAAGTATGTCCTACAAAATAGAATGAAATAAAACAAAATCAGTCTGCAGTTACAAGCTGAGGGGAAATGAAAGTGAAAATACCTAACCACCTCACCTTAGTCAAATGGTTGGCATTGGAAGCAAAATGTCTCACATAATCTGACTTTGGCAGCTGAGTCAACATCAGAATGTAACTTAGATCAAATACCAATACATCACATTTAACTAATATGCTTGAAACAAACAGGATTTCAACTATAAAAAGAAAATTACCCAATTGTACCGTAAGTTTATGGTAAAAACAGTTACTTATTGACAGACATTTCCAGAAGCATTAAGGTAACAACAGGAGCCAACAAACAGAACAAAGGTAGTAATGACAAAGAACAAATAACTGGTTGAATTAGTTGCTTCATTTAAAGCCAGGAAGGGGAAAGGAAGAGAAGTGATTTTTAGAAGGAAAAAAAAGGGTAACAGGAAAATTATAACTAGAAAGAGTATGACTGGGGATTCAATCTCGTTTCTGACAGGTGAACTTTTCTAATATCACTGAAACTAATCTTGCCTCCTCATTTTAGAAGGCCAGAACCTGGAGAAATCTACAACTCAAGGATGTCATTTGCATTACATTATATAGGCTAAGCACCGAAAAGAAAGGTCAGCATATCTTAAATGAAGCTAAGATAAATTTTTCATTCGGGAGGTTAAATTCATTCATTGCAATACTTTGGCACAATGAGTTCAATAGGATCCAGGTCTCGTTAATATACCTCAAAGTGGCAACACTTTGAGGCAACATGCATTACCATTACATTGACATTCAAGTTCAATTGCATTCAATATAAAACAACAAGTTTCTTCAAACAACCATAAAACACACGAGGCACAAACTAAATTTGAACTCAAACCACAACAAAAGCTGTAAATAACCAACTTCAACTCCGAAGGCAAGTCGCAGTGTCTCAAAGTTACAAAGCTGAAACTAAAAAGGAAAAAAGACAAATATTTACCCTAGTGGCTGAATTACCAAGTGCACTTCTTTGTGCAGCCATGGATGTTGAAAAGGACGCCAAACCCACATCAGATACTCCCTTAACAATCTTTCTCTCCAAAAATAAAGGCAGCCCATTTTGAGATCTCAAAAAACCGCTGCATCTCCTAATATGTTGCATCTTCTAATACTACAATAAAAACCCCTACCTTTTCTATTTAGTAAAAATAAAAATAAAAAATTTAACACAAAAACCAACTCGTATAGCCTAAAAAAGGTTAAAAAAACCAAATAAAATAAGACCCAGATGCTGATATTCAAGACCCAGAAATCATATACTTCGACCCTGTATTAAGATATCGAGAGAGAGAGAGAACCAAAAACCCAATGGCAAGCAATTTGGGGTTTTATTGCAGACACGTGCAAGAAGAAACCTCACGTGTAAGAAACCCAAGAAGGCAAGAACCCACTATTCTTTGGGCTCACTCCTCAAAACTTAGCCCGTATAACGAAAGCCCGAATTTGAACCGTATGGCTTGTTTTCCTCTCCTTTTTTGTTCCCTCAAAATCAGAGGAGAGCTAGCTAGCACCTAGCAGCTGCCAGAGAGAAAACTCATACACAGCGAGGTAGGGAAAGAAGAAAGAAGGAAAGGAGTTGAATTTGTTTAAAAAGAATTTGGCTTGTCTTTTTAACACTACTGCTTTGCAGCAGCCCAGTTTTGTTGCTGGTAAGTTCTCTATTTACATAAATATGAAGAAACTCCAAGGCACCCTCGAGGCCAGGAGAAAAATGGAGAAAAGTTGGAAATTTTTTAACACTCAATTTAGTGCAGTTTTTCTTCATAGTTTTTTGTTTATGGATTCATTTCTGTATAGAGCTATTTGTTTAGGAGTTGTTAAGAAGAGAACTTTTTCAAGGTGTACAAGAACTTGTAAGGATTTTTTTTTATATATATATTTTGGGTTGTTTTCCAAAAGTTTAGACACTAAGATTATGACAGGAAATTTGAAGATTGATTCGTGCATCCATAGTCAATATGTTTAAATTGTAAAGTCATTATGCTTGTTTTCTATACAAAGGTCGGTTTTTTTATGCTTGTTTTCTATATTTACAGTTTCAAGATAAGTTGATTACAGGAGTTGATATGATAAAATAGATTAGTGGTGCTATGATTCATTTTAAAATTTTAATAATTCCAAGATATGTTGATCCAAGGACTTGATATGATGCAATACACTGATGGTACAATTATTTGTTCTGATTTTGCAATAGTCTGAAGAATAACGATTTTTTTTTTTGATAATTTTAGTAAGTTCATCAAACTTGGGTTTGATGAGATGTCACTTTGTACAAGGTTATAACCCTTCAACTATTCACTGACCTAATTTCTGTTATGTGCATTTTTAGATGGCCAGATGGGATGAGATTCTGTCCCTTCCTGTGCAGAATCCTCCAACTTTGGAATTCTCTGCTTCTGATATTGTGTGGTCAAAGGTTGAAGGTTGGCGTGACAATTTGGATAGACTCGCTCTTATCCCTTTTGCTCGGGTGGATGATTTTGTAAGAGGTGAGTCTGCTAATAAAGACTGTCCAACGAGATTTCATGTTGAAGCTAGAAGGCGTCGACCTCCACAAACATCTTACAAGCAAAAGGTTGATGGCATCCTTGAGTACATATTGTAAGTTTCACTCTTCTTTTGGCAGCTCCTACTTAGTGGCCATCAATGCTGTGAGTTAAGTGATCCATTTGAATTTTTAGGTATTGGTGTTCTTTTGGCCCTGATGATCATCGGAAAGGTGGCATAGTACGGCCCAGTAGAACTACTTATGTTCCAAAAAAGAAAAATGCTGGTAGACCAAACACTAAGAGGGGGTGCACCTGCCATTTTATTGTAAAACGTTTAATTGCTGAACCATCTGTAGCACTGATCATATATAATCAGGACAAGCACGTGGATAAAAAAGGGTTACCATGCCATGGCCCTCGGGATAAGAAGGCTGAAGGAACTCGTGCTATGTTTGCCCCATATATCTCAGAGGATCTTCGGCTTCGTGTTTTATCTTTACTATATGTTGGGGTCTCTGTGGAGACCATAATGCAAAGACACAATGAATCAGTAGAAAGGCAGGGCGGTCCATGTAATCGTGATGACCTGTTGACACACAGGTATGTGCGGAGGCAGGAAAGGAGCATCCGCCGCTCTACATATGAACTGGACAGTGATGATGCAGTTAGCATTAACATGTGGGTTGAAAGCCACCAGAATCAGGTATTCTTCTTCGAGGATTTTTCTGATTCAGAGCCTTTCACTTTGGGAATTCAAACAGAGTGGCAGTTACAACAAATGATTCGGTTTGGCAATCGTGGTCTTGTGGCTTCTGATTCAAGATTTGGAACAAATAAATTAAAGGTTTGTCATTTCAGTTAATATGGTCCAAATCCTGTCTAACCAAATATCAATTACAGTGCCTGCATGGCTCTATATGTTTCAGAAACTGACTTTGCTCTTTTCTTTCATTTTGTTTAGTATCCTGTTCACAGTCTAGTTGTGTTCAACTCAGACAACAAGGCCATCCCTGTAGCTTGGATCATAACACCAAGATTTGCTAGTGCTGATGCACATAGATGGATGAGGGCACTTTACAACAGAGTTTGTATGAAAGATCCTTCGTGGAAGTTGGCTGGCTTTATAGTGGATGACCCTTTGACAGACATCCTCACAATAAGGTTGGCAGTTCCACTTTCTTTATGTGAATTCGATGATTTTTTCTTCGTGGTCATTTTTAGTTGTTTTACAGAGTGTTCCAAGGGTCATATGGCCCATATCCATGGGTTTTGCAGGGATTTGGTATTTTTTTAATTCTGTATCCTGAAATTTAGAGTTCAGTACAAGCAATGATTGATCCCTTGAGATCTCTGGTACCTTAAAATTTGCTTGACACGGTATTGCTTCAGACTTTCTGCTTGAGGCACCAACTGTTGTCTACCATTGTGATCTTAAAGGACACTTTAGAGCCTGTTTGGAAACGCGGTTCAAACCGCGTTCTCTCAAAATTTGAATTTTTTTTTCTTAATTTTTTTTTTATGTTTTCAGATTTTTTTGATGTGTTGATGTCAAAAATGATTTTTAAGAAATAAAAAAACATTAGTTTGATGCATTTCTAAGCAAAAAACACTTTGAATCGCAACCGCTACCACATTTCCAAACACATATTAATAAAGTGCTTTTTAACACATGTAGAGCTGAACTGCAATGCTTGGTGAAATGCTCTTAAGAATTTGTAAGATGAGATCTGTGGAGATTATTTCAGATTCTCAATCTGAGCAAAGATCTGGGACTTGGCAGTTTAGATTGATTGTGTTGTGGACGTGATGTGTTGGTCCAGGCAAATAGAGAATAGTTTTTGGCCTCCGTGTTTCCTTTTTGGATGATATATATCTAAACAAAAACTTCATTTTTTTACCTTGTTCTCAGGGAGGTGTTTCAGTGCTCTGTGTTGATATCTTTTTGGCGAGTTCGCCATGCATGGCATAAGAATCTAATAAAGAGGTGCATGGAAACAGAGATGCGGGTTCAGATATCAAGACGGCTTGGACAGACAGTAGATGATATTTGCAGAGGACAAGGAACTGTACATTTGTTTGAAGTTCTCATGGAAGATTTTGTTGATGGCTCTAGTTTTATGGATTACTTCAAGGCAACGTGGTATCCTAGAATAGGTTGGTAAATTTCTCTTCTTTTCTTTTCAATAGTAATTAAGATAGCATAAACAGGCTGTACACATTTCTAGCTTTCTTCTCAATTTCCCTGAGCTGGTTTGCAAATGGGCCTCATATCTCAATTTGGAAGAAGATCAACTTGGCTGCGTGTGATAAAATATGTGGAGTATCGCTATAGAATCTTGGAGTTAGTTGGGTTTTTTACAAAACTCTTTATTTCGGAAAACTAAAAATAATATTTCCTTGTATCAGGGAGTTGGACTACTGCACTAAAAAATCTGCCATTGGCAAGCCAAGAGACTTGTGCAGCAATGGAATTTTACCACAGGCAATTGAAAGTGAGGCTCTTGAATGAGAAGAATCC
>Ga0307518_10002027_pt1 | contig 14884 bp, 8 predicted proteins | sample 25_EM_MG_FD_203889 | JGI IMG/M metagenome (GOLD analysis project Ga0307518, IMG submission 203889) | Populus trichocarpa ectomycorrhiza microbial communities from riparian zone in the Pacific Northwest, United States - 25_EM | ecosystem: Host-associated > Plants > Roots > Unclassified | place...
TTATATCTCAAAATTCATTTGTTTTATTTTTCAGTTTGTGAGTCTTGAAAGACGAGAGATAAAGGAACTAAAAGATTTTAAAGAGAAAAAATTATTGTTTGGTCGGATTCTGATCACCAATAACTTTAATTTTAGTATATATAGATTCTTTTTTGAGAGATCAATTCAATAGAGGTGGTTTTAACATTTAATAATGTCAAGAAAAAAAAAGTAGATTTGATGAGAAGTTTTGTTTCTTTGATTTCATTTTATGTTTTTTCAGCTAATTAGAAAGTGTTGTTGCTAGAAATGGGGTTATAGAGATTCATGAGATTATTGTTTTTCATATTTTAAGGTGAGAAGTGTTTGGAATCTAAGTTTTTGAGGTCCGTTTTATTGACCAAAAAAGATGATAGATACATGACATGTCATCTATCTACACGAGCAACTTATTTTCAACCAAGTTTAAATAAATAAAGATTAGGATGGACGTGTGCCATCTGCGGTTTAAGAAAAAAGATAAAAATCAAGCATGCATGTCTAGGTTTCCATGTCCAAGCGCACCCGGGTTTTCATGTGAGCGAAGCATGCATGTCCAACTCATGCGTGTTTGGCCTTTTTATTTTTTTTTATCACATTGTGTTTTTTTGACATTTTATAATTGAATTTTTTAAATTCATTATTTAAATAATTATCCAATTATACCATTATTTTTAAATAATATAAGCGTCTTTCATGGTAATATTAACAATTTCTTTTTGAATAATTATATATGAATCTAATATGCATAATTTTCTAAATGTGGATGAAATATTTATTTTAAAAAAATTATTATTTTTTTATATATAATTTTCTCATGTTTATTATTGTTATATTTTTTTAATACATTCACTCATAATTATCAATTCATTATTGATTGATTAAGATAAGGTTTTTTTTTTTTTTAATAAGACTTTTGATAAAACATTTTTGTAAAAACAAATATGTTAATATGAGAAAGAGGTTTTGATTAAAGAGATATATTTTTTATACTTATTCAAATCATTAGTTTTTGGATATTTATTTTAAGTGTTTATACTTTCTATAAGATAGGTGGCCTGTGCAACTCCATGGATCGACACAATTTTTTTTCATCGTAAAAAAAGATATTAAGGCGATACGAGTGTTCCCAAAAAAGCAAAAAAGTATTAAGACTCATGTCATTAACTTGACTAGGTTTAACAAGCTCACATAATTTTGATGATATGAATGAAAAAAATGCAATATCAATAAAGAAAAAAAAACTGGCAAAGGAAAAAGGTAAAAAAAACTCGAGCCCATCTGAATTAGATTGTTAAATCTATTATCTGGTTGTGATACAGTGGTGACCTTGTTGAAAGCAAACTGAATAAACCAATGAAACTCAATTATCAAATAACCCAAAGTTGAAGGGCGAAATTAAAAAAAAAAGCAAAGGAAAAAAAAGATTCAAGTTACTTGAGTAAACCTATTAACCTTTTGTTTTTTGGAATTACACCAGGTATTCGGGGATGCAAAGGCCTTCAGCAAAGAGTTTCTCGCAAGTACATCACGGTTAATTCATGGGTTTTGCCCAAGTCTGATGACCCCATGAAATTGTTTGCACCTGATAAGAGTTGAACTTGGGATCTTGGATAAAAGCACACTGCCAATTCCTAGCTCTTCTCAACTAGGCCAACTTTACGGGTTTTACGATTGGGATACCCTATAAAAAAAAAAGTATAAGGACCAATTTCTAATAAATTTAACGTTGAAGTATGAGATTGAGAAAAAAAAAAGATATAATAAATAACCTAAAAAAGATCGAAGTCAAACCGTGTTAATATTTAAGACCCATGACCTTGTTCATGAGCCTGAGACTAACCTCATAAAAGACAGACTCTAAAAAATAACAAAGTAAAATTTTCAATCACAAAATACTGAGGGAAAAAATTGGGAGAAAAAAAAAGGCAATAAAAAAAGGATACAAAAAAAAACAAATAGCAATAAAAAAAAGAAGACCAAATTTGATATAAAAATAAATCAAAATCAAATGTTGAGGAATGGTATGAAAAACAAAATTCAATTAGAAAAATGATAAAAAAATAAATAAATAAATAGAAATTAAAAGAATAAGGATCAAATTTAATATAAAAATTAAATGAAACCAAATGATGAGAGATGAAATTGAAGAGAAAAAATAATCTACAAAAGATAAAAAAAAAAAATAGCAATAAAAAGAATGAATACCAAATTGTATATAAAAAACAAATGAAATGAAACTTTTGTTTTATTCTAAGGAGAAGAGAGAGAAAATGGGAAGGAGAAGGAAAAAGTCCATCAGAGCCACACTGCCGGTCCGCTACTAACACACACCCTACCACCGGTAAGATCGTAGTACGTTGCTCCTAACACCACCCTGAAAGAAGGTGTTTAACCACCAGAAGGCACCGCATATGCCACCTGAACGGCTCTGGCTCCTCTCACTCAATGGCGCGTGCATTACACGCACCAGCCCTAGTTATTAAACCCGCACCGGCCTGGCGGGTCGACCTGGGACCCAGTCGACCGGTTGGCTGGACTGATCCGGGTAAGACAAAAGACCGGCTAGTGCAAAAACCCGACCAAACCCAAGCGACCCGGCGGGTCAACCCGTGACCCTGGCGAACCCGAACGAGACCTTTTTTTTTCAAATGTGGTTTTTCTCCTAGACCCTTTTTTTTCATATTTTTTTAATTGGTTATTAACACTTTTCAAAATTCACTATATAAATACTAGAAGAATATTTTATTTTTCAATGTGAGATTTGAAACCCTTTAGTATATATACTTTATGTTCCCAAGAAAAAAAGTTATATTTTCAATGTGGGATTTGAAGTCTTTTAGTATATATAATCTATATTCACAAGAAAAAAAATCATGTTTTTTCAATGTGGGATAAAAAAAATTTGGTTTAAATACTTCAATTTAAAAGGATATCATAGTATCATTTCAATGTGAGATTTGAAGGATTTGAAATTATTTAGTATATATATTTTATGTTCACAAAAAAAAGTAATTTTTTCAATTTGGGATTTGAAGCCCCCCTTTAGTATATATAATCTATGTTCACAAGAAAAAAAATTATGTTTTTTCAATGTGGGATAAAAAAAATTTAAAATATTCTTTTAAACTTCATTGTTTACAACATGTATAGCTTATATTCACATGAATTGTTTTTTAATTTTTTCATATGAAATATTAAAATTTCAAATATATTTTTTTTAATTTTTTTGGGTTGACCCAGGTAACCCGCGACCCAGTCCCTTTGTCGGGTCATCCCCTAGGTCGAGTTTGATAACTATGGCACCAGCCATGATTTCTTTGAAAATATATTTTATATATGTTAAAACACCCAATTGCCCTTCAGTCTATTTGATAATTACAAAAAATCCATAAAGAAATGATAAAAACACCCATGAATACAGGTTCAAGAAATTAAAATTTCAAGGGTAGTTAAGTATTATATTACACACAAAAAAAAGATGAAAAGTAAACAAGTTCCTTGCCCCGAATCATTTTTATTATTAATTTTAGGGTAAATTAGTAATTCCATTATGCAAAAAAAATGTAAAGAGACCGATTTAGCCCCATTTAATTTGGTAATGACAACAATATAAAAGAGAAGAATTGTCTACTCACGCTAAAAAAGAAGAAGCAAAAATTGGAAAATATCTCCTATGATCTAGTTTTGAAAAACCAACTTTAAACCCATAAATGGTTTTACAACTACCTTTTAAGGCTATAAAAGAAAAGGAAAAACTTAGAATATTAGATCACCAAAAGTCTCTTGATAGAAAGGCTATGAAAGATTGATAAGAAATGAAAAGAAAAAGGTAGAAGGTAAAGCTTTTAAGTCCAACAGTTAAAACAAAAGTACCAAAGGACCAGAAGTTTAAGGAAGGAGCAAGAAATTCCAAGCAAAGCAGGCAATATTTTTAAAGTATTCCTCAAACTTTGATGAAAGGGTGGAGCTCAATGAGCACACCCCCTCCCCTTTCATCCTGCTTATTAGATGTTTGTATTAGATATTCATTATGCTTTACCTTTTCATCTATTTGTTAGTTTCAATCAATTTGGTGACTTATTTAGTCTTTTTCAAATGATTAGTTTTGACATGATTTAGTATGTGTATGTTTTGTTTGAAACTTCTTTGAATGATTAGATTTGTTCATTGCAGTGTTAAATGTTAGTATAAAATGATATTTTGCAGGCTTTGGTGTTAGGTTAATTTTTTTTTTTAAGTTATCGTAATAGGTTTTAGATATTGAAGTTGTTGTGGTTTAGGTTGTTTTAAGTTAGCCTATTAGGTTTGCTGAAGTTGTAGACATGTTGTTTGAGTTTCAAGACAATGATTTTATTCAATAAAACAGTGTTTTCGCCTAAGAAAATGTTATTTTTTCTTGTTGTCTTTAGTTGGTTTTGCTTTTAATTCTTTGTTTCTTGTTGTTTTGATTATACAGGCAAGTTGTTTTGACCTTGTTTAAGCTTTGGTCGCTAAGTTTAGACCGTTTCCTGGGCTCCATATGCCTCTTTTCTAGGTTTTGCTTTTGTTGTGCATTTCTGGATTCGGCAAGCTTTTATGGGTTGATGTTCTTACCATAAACTTTACTTTAGGTTGTTGATTTTGGTGTCATTATAGTCGATTCATGGTTCTTACATTTGTGTGCATTCTTGTTAATATTTAATAAGATTTTTATAACTTAAAAACACTGATTTAATGGCTTTTGATGTTTTTTTACTTCATTTTTTTAATAAAAAAATAATTATGGCTTTTGTTTGATTATCATGATGACTCAACCCTGAAATCTTGCTTGAACGTTGATTTCACATGTGTTTATGCCTTCAATTGGATAATTTGCTCTATTTTCAAAATCACATTTCTAGGTTCTTCGTCTTTTTTGTCATATTCAAGCCAAAATTCTTGTTTGATCTTCTAATTTTCATTTCTGTTGCTAGACTTTGTTTGTGGGTTTAGGCCTTTGAGCTAGGAAGCTCAGCCTATATGACTAAGTTGAGTTTGTTCTTCTTTGATCTTCTAATTTTTATTTCTGTTGCTGGACTTTGTTTGTGGTTTTAGGCTTTTGAGCTAGGAAGCTCAGGCCATATGACTAAGTTGAGTTTGTTCTTCATAAAGTCATATTTTCCAAACACAGCTTTAAGATATTTTTTTAGGTTCTGATTTTTTGTTAAGGGTATTTTTTGCAAACACACCCTACAAATTTTTCCAGCAATGTTTATTTTCTTATTTTTTTATGTTTTTGCTAAATAGACCCCAAATAATTTCCAAAAAAAATTGAAAAAAAATTAAGGAACATTTTAAATTTATTTGTGGATTCCTCGCATGTTTTTTAACCATTTTATTTAATATTTGGGTTGTAGACTTATACAATAAGATATTAACCCAGTATTAAATATACCTGATTTTTCTTCAAAATTTCAGAAAAAAATAAAAAAATAAAAAAATTTCTTATTTGAAAAAATAAAATAAGAAACTAAATTTTTTTTTATGTGCATACGACCAAATGCTGAAATTTTGCATGCATACTTCATAATTTTTTTATTTTATTTTTATCATACTTGGAAACAATATATATATATATATATATATATATAATAGGTATCATAAAATGTTTGTGATTATTCATTAGGATTTGACCAAAATTTCAAAAACACTATAAAAATCAATTTGCTTAATTAATATTTGGGTTATGGATTTTACAAAGTAATGCATATTCCCGATATTAAACTAAATAAATTGACAAGAATACACCTTTATTTTTTAGGCTTTAAAATGGTTAGATTTTAGCCTTATAAGATAAACTCTTTTTTACTAAGGAGGACTTCTCTTAAACTTTAGACAGATCAACGAATAGAAACATGAATCAGACAAATAAACAATGCAGTTTATCTTAGCTAAGATACGTTAAAGGTGATGCATCTTCCTTGTACAAAACCAATCCTCTGATCCAGAATATCAGGTGGCGTCTCCATCTTCTTCTTTTTTTACTGATAAAAGACAAGAAGTCCTTATTCTTTCCACCCAAACCATGAAAATTCTGATCCGGGAGGATGATTGCCATGATGACGCACACATGTGACAAAATGACAATTTCACTAGGAACTTCACACGGACTAAGCTTTGTTTTTTTTTCCTCTGATTATTGTGTTTCAATTATTTGGTCTATGTATTTATTTTTAACATGCATTTTCTTTAATTTTGCTAACATGCTTTAATTTCTATACATATTGCTCATACATGTATAAAGTTTCCTCATGCATCACATGTCTTATTTTTTGAAAGCACACACAAAGCTTTTAGTTTAGGTGGGGAATTAATGATCTACCCTATGATTATTAGTCAAAGTTCAGATGCGTGAAATATCTAACTCATATCTGAATGCCTGTTTGGTAGTGATAGGCATATGTGCCTTAACTATTCCTCACAACGCCTTCACACTATCTTAATAAAGACCATAATTGGATAGATCTAAAACCCTTTAAGATCAAGTAGAAAACCTACCTATGCTCATTTAATAAATAGAACTTATTCGTAAGATGTATGTGCCACTTGTAAATTGCATCAAAACAAGCCTAACCATGCTTATCCTGTATTACAAGATTCTAAAACTGAAATCATGACTTCCATAAAATATCCATCTTTTCTAGAATTCAGGAAAGAATCGAAGCTGAAACAATTAGCTAAAGGAAATTGTCTAACAATCGATTTTAGTAGATTCTCATGCATTATAAAGATAAATCATATGGTAAATGGTCTAGAGATAATGTTACCCATTATGGGATATGTTGATGAGGTTCTTTTTTAGAGGGAATATGGGAGGGTTTCACAGTTAATGAGACTTCCAGTACAAGCAATAGCTGTAAAAGCCCTACTGAATTCTTGAGATCCTAATTATAGATGTTTTACTTTCAGGAACATCAACATGACACCTACATTAAAGGAATATAAGAGGATCTTTGATTTTCTAAATAACAGCCATAAGATCTATCTCAAATGAAGAATTAAAGATACAGTTTACGAGGTAGTTAAATTATTATGCTTGGAAAAAATCAACCAGTATAAGGTAACTAATGGAGGATTCAAGCGAAAAACTATCGAAGCTATAATAAAGAAGAATGTTGAGAATGGAAAATTAGGAGATGAATGGTACAAGCTAGTGGCCTTTACTATATCTGGGTTAAATTTGTTCCCATCTGAAAACGGAGTCATCAATTTATAAGATGCAAATGCGTTCATGAAGTTTGAACATCATCAAATCAAACTTTTTGCTGCAATCTTGGTCAAAACCATGCTATCACTCAACCATTGTAGGATGCATGGGAAAAGAGCCAAGAGATATTGTGTTCCAATATTGCGTCTATGGATTATCAGTCACATCGAAATGCTAAGAACTATTTTCAATAACTTTTGGTGGTTTGGTCATCAACCATTAAAAATTATTATAGATGAGACTTGGAAGAATTTGGACGAGAAAGCATGAGTAAAGAAATATACCGCAAAGTGACTTCCAATGAAAAGCACCATAGATGAACAACACAGTTTATATAATGAGATTTGGTAGCAAGATTTAAGTTCCTTTAATTGGTATAATTGGATACATCAGTTATGCACCTACATTTATAACAAAACAACTAGGTGGAATGCAGTATGTTTCAAGAACTTTGGGAATAGCAGAATTCACCGGTTTATTTAGACATCAGTCATCCCTCTAAGAGGTGGAACTTATTAAACAAGATTGGGAAAGGCCTTTAACAGTGAAGAAGGAAAAAACAAGTGGGGTCGAATCCTCATTCAGTCAAAACTACGTGATTTAGAGAAATGAAAAGCTTTCTGGAATAATTGGATTCATGAAACCTAAAAGAATGTTTATCCTCATTCATCCAAGAATGTTTATATCTGACGTGCTTAGTTTATGTATGCTTTTAATGAGTCTTTTTTTTTTAACATGTTCACCTAACTAATAATCATGGCTCAAGATATCGGTTTGAATACCTTATATGAGTTTAAGCCACCCTTTTAGTTTTAATGAGATCATACACTTTTCTTTCATCTCTTGCTTTCACATGCTTAATTTCATTTGCTCATATAAAAATAATGTATGCTTTTAATCAGATTGAAAGCAAAACCTTAATAAACATGTAAACCCATCGCATTTAGAATAATTGGTCAAATCTTGATAAAAACATAATTGCTATGGATGAGGAAAAATTTGAAGATGAAGAAATAAAAGAATTCAATAAGATAATCTAGCAGTCTAAGAAGGTCTTGTAACCCATTGAAGAAAGAATAGAATGATGGATGTAGGCACTAAGCATAAGAAAAAGGAATTAAAGATTGGAATGCAGATTGATGCCAAAGAAATGGATGGTTTAGTAACTTTGTTCAAAGCGTTTCTTAGATGTGTTTGCTTGGATATACGTTGATATGCTTGGATTATATACCAATAATGTGGTACATAAGTTGCCTCTGATAGAAGGGTGCAAGTCCATAAAGTGAAAACTCAGAAGAATGAGGCTAAACATCTTAATTAAGATGAAAGAAAAGGTGAGGAAGTAGTGGGATACATGTGATAACCTATAAAATTCAATAGATTTATGATTTATTGCTTATTTCTAATAAGCAGGAGATAGGGGTGATTTTTTTTTTTTATCATATTCCATCGATGCATTATATAATACCATCTAACATTTCAATAATCAAACACCATTAAGTGTTTAAGCACGTAACACACACATATAATATATGATAGTACTACAAAAGAAAGGATATATGTTCATCGCATACATAACATGAAGTATTCATACACATCATAATTTACAACCACAACTTCAAATGTTGACATCATAAAGTTTTTACAAAATGCAAGTCGTCTATTTGTACTACTACATAATTTATTACAAGATACATATTAAGAAATTGTTAAACGCCATGGTCATGAGACGTCCCTGCTACAAACCAAACTCAATGTAAGTGTATAAACATTTCTTATAATACAATTGGACAGTAGACATATAATTGAAATTGTATTAACATTTAAATAGGTAGATTCTCATTAATAACTTGCTACTGAATCTATCCTTAATACTTTACTTCACATCTTTGAATGACCTTATGCCGCGTTATTTTATTTGAACTATATTCAACATCAATCGATAACATATATTATGGTCTAGGAATCCTTGTGGGTTTGACATCCTTCCATGTATAACTATTCTCTCTTAACTATGACCATTTGTATATGCTTATTTAAATATTAATTCCAATTGTAATTGACACATTAGTATTCTTTACTTTAGCATATCAATAAGTACTATCAAATGTGAATACTATTAGCCAATGTTAATCTCATCATCTATTCCCAGTTATCCAACATGGATACCATTAGCCAAAGCTAATCACAAAATCCATTCATAGTTATCCAACATGGATACCATACCCAAAGCTAATCTCATCATTTATGAATAATTTAAACAATTGAATTCGGTTAGAAACATTATGCAAGAATACTTTGAAAATTTAATAAAACTAGATGAAGGTGAAAATCACTTACCTACTCCCCCCGTAGTATGTCCTTACCCAGTTAAAGATCCAATTTTGGTTACACCTCCTAACACACAATAACCATTACTTAGTATATTTTTATCTAGGCATTGTCAAAGATCATTTTCACACACATACGTGTACACACACACACACACATTCATATAAACATCTCATATGTTCATGCATTTGCATGGCAATAATGTTATAATAAGACATTTGTTCCCAACTTTAATGAAGGTCATCTATGGAAATTAATTCATTATGACACTGAAAATCATTAACAAAAATTAAGTCACTTTGACACTGAAAATTATCAACGAAAAATGAGTCACTCTAACACTGAAAATCATCAACGAACACTGAGTCACTCTAACACTGAAAATCATCAACGAACATTGAGTTGCTTTGACACTGAAAATCATCAACGAAAACTAAGTCATTTTGACATTGAAAATCACCAACAAAAACTGAGTCACTTTGACACTGAAAATCATCAATGAAAACTGAGTCATTCTAACACTGAAACTCATCAACGATGACATTTCTTTTCCCAAGTTCATGTATAGAGTCAATACCAAGTTTTCTTCCTACAGATTATATCTCATCCTTGTTATAAACATAGACAACAACATAATTCACCTCCAAGAGTTTATGAAGCAAGGAAAACATGTAATGTCTCTATTCCATTATAATCTCACTCAATCATCAAACATTATTAAGGAGGATCTATTAATTACTATTATCTTCATGAAGGTCTTTTTTTTATATTTTCTTCTAAGATGGCCAAAGCCTATATCACTTCCCTTTCAAACATACTTTGTGTTCTTCATGTAATATCATCAAACTTTCATTTTCTTATAGCATGACATAAGGTGTTCTACGCATTTCAATTTACAAAGTTCTACTAAACATGCTCAAAAATCATATTCATTTCTATAATCTCATCAAGTTCATCACAATGTTGTCAAGTAGTATATAATTAAGTTCAATCATGCACATTTTCAAGGATTTTCCTACCTAAGCTTTCACGGGGGCCAAAACATGGGGCATTGACATTAAGTGTTCATTTTATCATTCTCAATCATATCATTCCAAATCATAAAACATAAACTACTAACAATTTTCACATTATACATGAGTTCAATTTCTACCATTTCATTTGTTTCTCTAAGGATGTTTATCATACAGAGAACTTTCTTCATTGTTTTTCCTCGTGATCAAAACACAATATCTTCCTTCCTTCTAGTTTACTCATGTAAATTATCACTTCCATTACAAACATGTTTATGTTATCATGCATTAATCTTACATCAATCCTCTAAGCTCATAATCAAGCAAGTTTTATAACTCATGATATAAAACAAGAGTATTAGTATTGGTTAAAATTATGTTTCAGCCAAGCATGTTATCCTAAATGCTTGTCAAGGTCACAATTAACACATTATATCATCTTATTCCATCATCCTTTCATCTCTTCAATAGGTCGGTCTTAGCTAAGGTTTTTTCTTCAACATGCATCAATCTCTTTTGTAATAGAATCTAAAATTATACTTTTCTCATCCTAATTTCCTAATCTCTTCATTTAGTTTTTCGCAATCAAGGGGTGCAAGAACCCTAGGTCACCTCATTTGGGGTTTCCTTCTCATTTTGCCTTATAAAACACAAAACAACAAATATGAGAGCAGGGTTACCCTTACCACATGATTTTAAATAGGATTTGGGGGATGTTTTGGTGGTTTTCTTCTTCTTCCTCTCGATTTTCTCCCTCTTTTTCCATGTTGTTCCAGCCAGCCCTTTATCCCCCTCCTCCCTCAATGTTTTTAGTTTCTTTTCACTATTCAACTCTCCTCTCACTCAAGTATTCAAGGAAGGTGATATGTAAGGGTGGTTTGGATGAAATTTTGCAAGGGAGGGGCTGCTGCTAGGGTTGTCCTGTCAGGTTATGGAGAGAGGAAAAGTCACATTTTTTTCCTCTCAATGTATTTATACCCCCTTTTAAATGAGGGTAGGTTGTGTTTGGATGTTGAATACTCTTATCCTAGTATCTTTTAGGTTATTCTTTGACCGATTCCCTCATATTTCCTCTCTGTATTAACCGGTTCAATTCTTTTTTTAACAGGGTTTTACAATGTAGATTTTGTAGAAGTGGTTAAATACCCTCAATAGGTATGAAACATAGATAGTGGTAATGCCCAATAAAGATTAAAAAAAATCTGAGTATGTGTGGATTTTAAAAACCTGAATAGAGCTAGCCTGAAAAATGACTTTCTACTATCTCACATTGACATGCTTGTAAACAATGCTACAAAAATATCCACTTACTCTTTCATGGATGGGTTCTTAGGTTATAACTAGATCAAGATGGCCGAATAAGACAAGGAAAAGATTATCTTCGTTATTACCCCATGGAGAACTTTTTGTTATAAGGTAATGCTATTTGGTTTGAATAATGTTGGAGCCACATATTAGCGAGCGATGGTAACACTCTTTCATGATATGATGCATAAAGAGATTTAAGTATATGTCAATGATATGATAACCAAAACCCAGATGGAAGAGGATCACATGCAAACTTTAAAAAAGTTCTTTGATAGATTAACGAAGTATCAATTAAAGTTGAATTCAGCAAAATGCACATTCAGGGTTAAATCTAGGAAGTTATTGGGATTGTGGTAAGTAATAGAGGAATTGAGGTAGACCTAGATAAAGTCAAAGCCATCCAAGAAATGGCAGCACCCAAAACTAAGAAAGAAGTAAGAGGCTTTTTAGGGAGACTGGACTATATAGCTCGTTTTATACCTCAATTGACAACTACATACAAACCAATCTTAAGGTTGTTGAGGAAGAATAACCCTGGAATTTAGAATGAAGATTATCAATAAGCTTTTGATAAGATCAAGATACGGGAAGAAACAAGCAAGCCATTTATTACATCAATAAGAAGTTAACTAATTACAAAGCACATTATAATATGATGGAGAAGTTATATTGTGGATTAGTATGGAGCATTAAGAGATTATGCCAGTATATGTTGTCTTACACCACATAACTCATCTCCAAAATAGATCCTCTAAAGTACATATTTGAGAACCTGTATCTATCAAGTCAAATTATAAGATGACAAGTTTTGTTATCCAAGTATAACATAATCTACATGATTAGAAAAGTTGTAAAATGAAGCATCTTTGTTAATCATTTGGCTAACGCCATTGTAAATAATAGTTATGGATTACTACTTAGATGGAGAAGTTTTATATGAAAGGTTATTTGACGGGACTCTTTTGAGATGTCTGAGTAGAGAAGAAACAAGGAAAACAATACACGAAATATATGAGGGAATCTGTGCTCCACACATAAATGGACACATGATGCCAGAAAGATCTAGAGGGTTGGGTACTTCTAGATGACCGTGGAGAGGGATTACATAGATTACATAAGGAAATGTCATAAGTGTCAGGTATATGGAGATAAAATCAAGGCCCCACCAATTCTTTTATTCTACACGGTGTCACCTTGGCTATTCATAATGTGGAGGATAGATGTTATTAGGTCCATTCATCCACAATCTAACAATGGATACAAATTCATTTTAGTAGTAATGATTACTTCACTAAGTGGATCAAAGCTTGTTCGTATGCATATGTGACTCAAAAGGTTGTCAAAAAACTTATCGAGAGAGCTAATTTGTTCATATCGGCTACATGAAAGAATAGTCATGGACAATACCCAGAACTTTAATGGAAAAAAAATCATTGAATTGTGCGCCAAGTGGAAGATCAAGCATTTGATTTCATCCTTGTACAAGCCAAAGATGAATGGAGTTATAGAAACCGCCAACAAAAACATAAAGAAGATCATCTAGAAGATGGTAATCACTTGTAAAAATTGGCATGAATTGCTCCCCCATGGTCTCCACGCATATAAAATAGTAGTAAGAACATCGACTAGTGTTATACCCTACTCGTTGGAATATAGAATGGAGACGGTTATACCCATCAAATTAGAAATCTCATCATTGAGAGTATTGATGGAGTTTGATTTATAAGAAGTTGATTGGGGAAAGATAAGATATGAGCAACTAAACATGATCAGTGAAAATAGGCTAGCAATAATTTGTCATCGCCAGCTGTACCAAAAAAGAATGGCTAAGACACATGAAAGGAAAGTTCAACTAAGAGAATTTAAAGAAGGCGATCTTGTATTAAGAAATATTTTGTCATTGCCTAACAAAGATATAGCAAGTGGGAATCAAATTATGAAAACTTTTATATGGTAAAAAAAGGTGTTCTCTAGAGGGGCACTAATCTTAACTAGCATGGATGGAGAAGATGTAATTAGGCCTGTGAATTCAAATTATATAAAGAAATACTCTGTGTAATTTGTTCTCATCAATAAAATAAAGTTTGGCCAACAATTCTTTTTGTGTATACATTTCTTTTAAATAAACATCCCTTACAACCTTGCATGATCTCACCGACTCATAATGCTTTTGAAAAAATCGTTTATCTTAAATGACTTTTTGGACTTTTAATTGATTATGATTTTCAAAGAAAAGTGATGTGATGTTTACTTCAAATAATATTTTGGCATTTGTTCATCAAGCAATTCCCACCTTGAGGTGACAGTAAAATCACTTACACCCTTTACCTTGAGTTATATTTTAATTATATGCATAATCATATATAATAAGATTCACTCGTCATCAATCTGAAATCTTACGCAAAAAAAATCCCAAGCCATTACATTGGATGAGGATAAAGATTTAACAATTTTAATGTGCTTGAAAAGAAAAAAGGTCATCTTTGTTATCCATTCACATTCTGAAATATATCTCTTGTGATCCCCATTTGAGCCTAGATTAGTTTTTCTTTCATAAAAACCCTGACAAGAATCACACCCCACACTATGGGAAAATGAAAATTCCAAAGATCAAGAATTGATCCTAACTAAAATCATACCCCACACCAAAGGCAAGCAGAAATTTAAAGATTAAAGACCAAATAGAGGTCTTGAAAAAGAAAAAAAGCCCAAGAAGTCCAAATGCGAGGGGGGCATACCCAAATGGAAAAAACAGAAAACGATCGAGTCAAAGTCAAAACAAAATGAAGATACCCCACCAAAGCAATCCAAAGGGGTGGGTCGAAGAAGCACGATGAAAAAAAAAGGCACAATGAGTTGGAAAAAAAAAACAATGATTCTAAGTCTACAGAACCCTTAAATCTCTTTAATCCTATGAATCCTTTTATTTCATAACCAAGAGTCACAACTACATTATATACCTTTATAAGTCCTTTCTGATCAATTG
>Ga0307518_10002029_pt1 | contig 14878 bp, 10 predicted proteins | sample 25_EM_MG_FD_203889 | JGI IMG/M metagenome (GOLD analysis project Ga0307518, IMG submission 203889) | Populus trichocarpa ectomycorrhiza microbial communities from riparian zone in the Pacific Northwest, United States - 25_EM | ecosystem: Host-associated > Plants > Roots > Unclassified | place...
ACAACCAGCTCAGGCCTTTTAGTTGGTCAAAAGCTGGGCCTGGTTCGTTCATTACTGTCATCCAGCCAAACCAGAACCAATGTCAAAAGTCCATTAAACGAACTTGTGGCAAGCTAAGTACAGTGTCTCATGGCTCAGCTCTGGGAACATAAGCCCATTATATGCGACCCATCAATATCATGCTGTTAGCATTTACTAGTTTCTGTGGTCAGAAATATGCCAATTGTTTATGAGTGACATGGTCTCATTTCATGTAGAGACTTAGTTAAAATGGTTTCACTTGAATCCCCATTGGTTTGAATCAAGGAGGAAAATGGCACACAAGAAAGTCAGCATTGACTAGCAGGTAGTCACAAGAGGACAAGCTTTTCCCTGTCTTGAATGTTCCAGATGACTATCTATATAGACAACAAAGTCAATGTTGATGATGGTAAAACCACAGTTTTAACACTCAGCCTTCTATGGGAAAAGCAGCTGAGCTGCCCTCAGGAGCTGCTGGTGAGACCAACAAGCCCGAATTGAGCTGGAATTTTTTTGGCTCGCCAGGTGATAATATTCTCATAAATTGTAATGAGCAAAGATTAAACAAATAGATAGTCCGTTTGACTTGGTTCTTTAGACAGCCAAATATTCTAACCACATATGCCAAATATCTAAAATAAGCAACACAAAATATTCAAATCTAATAGCATAATCACTGATGCTCTTGTCTGAACCACAAAAGAAACAAAAATAAAAAACAGATGGCATGACCAAAGCAGAGAGAAATCTATATAAACTTTAGCAAAGAATAACGCCAGCTTTTGAACTAGCATAATTGGGAATACAGTACCTTAAGGTAAAGCAGTCTCAATTATATTATATGATCAAAAAAAGATTATACTACCTTAAAGTAAAGATAGCATTCATATTAAACCACAAATGCATATAAATAACAGTATTGTGTTTTTAAGCTACCCTATTTTCAAATTAAATTTCCAATTTAAAGCAATTAAAAGCAATAATATCATATCAGATGTCAAAGAACCATTTCAACCTAATAGCTTAAACTATTAGATGAGGTCCCAAGATATGATTTATATTATTCTCTAATACACCCCCTCAAGTGAAAGCTCTTTGGGCTTGAAACTTGCACAGGTCAACACTACCTTGTGCTTAATTTTTATCAAATAAATGAGGATGATGAGATTCAAATTCGTGACCACTTGGTCATCAAGGCTCTGATACCATATCAAAGAATCATCTCAACCTAATAGCTTAAGTTGTTAGGTGAAGTCCCAAGATATGATTTATATTATTCTCTAACATTAGAGATGATCCGTGTAGCATCACCCCCATAACTTGTCCGAACTAATGTAGTCAAACCCGATAAAATAACATTATATCAGTAAGAATATGAGAATAACATATGTCAACCAGTCCAACATGTAAAGTAGTTGCATCTCAAATCGAAATGTACAATTTAAAATAGCGTAAATCCAACAGAAATTGTATTTATTATTGTCTATAATATATTGCTCCAGCTTTTTTAACTAGGAGACAGCTTTGATAGATTTTAACTATTTAACTTCAATGAAAAAAAAAAAAGAATGAAAAAAATATAATTCTAATGAATCAATAATGCTTTATTGGTAAGGAAGATCACGAAATGGTATACAATGTCCACAGGCTATAAATTTTTAAAAGCTAGCATAGGAAGCCATGAGTTTCTTCCGCATAATGGCAGGTTTGACAGTGAAGAAGTTGGATGATTACAGGCAGTACAGCTTTTGTATAGGATAAAATAGGATTTGAGGGACAAGACCATTTCTCCCCTCTTTGATGGATGTATGGGTTAAGTCTAGTCTGTACATTATTCTTTAGATAAGAAACCAAAATACTTATACTGTCTATTTGAAGCTATATTCAAAAACCAACAATATTAATTCTGAATAGAAACAGCAAGTATAATCTAAAAACACATACCAGAAGTCCAAACAGTGCAATAAATCTTGACAACACATGAGGAAGCTTCTCAAGACGTAAAGTAATGACAAGTGATCCCTCCGATATACTGTTGTTGATCTCACGAAAGATCCTTTCAACCCTATCAGATACAGGAAGCATAAAACAAAATAAAAAAACAAATGAACAGCTGCACACCCCCAAAACATGGGATACAAAAGCCGCATTCATAGAAAAGCCATTCATACCAGAGTCTTCCTTCACCGTCAACCAGGGAATGCAAGATTTTTTCAACGCTGTAGTAGCATTCCTGAACTGCATATGCCATGTATTCATCCTTAGAAATTCTATTCCAAAGATCCGCTTGTGTATCTTTGCAGTCCAAAGCCAAATCCACTGCCAATAAAATCTGGAAAAGCATACCAGTATAAGACCTAGCTTGGTATGATACTGGAATTCATTTGTAAAAGGTAAAAGTATTCTGCAGGATGTTAAAAGCTAATAAGATAAGATGCACCTTGCTGCTAAGAAGAAACAGTGGCCATTGAACTAATCTTAGACTTCCTGTGTTGCTCGGAATAGAAAGCAAGTCCATCTCCCTGGAAGCAAAACAACCATGAAGCAAATTGTGATTGCAGAACAGCAAACACAAATAAATTTATGGAATGATAACAAGGATGTCCCCATGATCGACCTATTGCTGATATAATCTTCCTCACGTAAGCTTTTGATTATCTCATTCCAGAAAGGAGCAAACAGTGCAGCATATGCTTTGTTCATATCCTGAGCTTCCTATACAAACCATACAAATTCATACAACAAACATTTAGATCATGCAGAAGAGAACACAAACTACATAGGGTATTATGCCTCCAAGCACAGGAGGTTAACTCCCCACATGAAAGTTAGTTCTATGAAGACACAAGCTTCCTTTTTAATTTCAATATGAACATTTCACCCATTAGCCTCAACTGTTTATGAGTTAGAAAAATTGTGTTTCAAAGAAGTGCACCCATTACCTAATGTTGTCATATGCAAACAGCAAATAAAAAGGGCACGCCAAAGGGATGCCACCCACTTTCAAAGAACTATATAAATGATAAAAAAAAATTAGCATTCCCTATAGCTCCTATATTTCCCGACAATTCCCTCTGCAGAAGAATGCAACATTCTAAACCAATTATCTGATACGGATACTCTATTTGCAAATCCCCCCTCCCTAAATGCTCTATGGTTGCAGTCTTTCCAGGTCAACCAAAAAATAACAGAGAATAAGTGGTAACATAAGAATACTTCCAGAAACAATGGCTTAGAAGGGGAAAATGAAAAAAATCACTCACTTGAGATGCATGTCTGTTGAGCACCATCCTGCAGCACACATCAACCAAAACATTACTGAAGAGAGTAGAGAAAATAGTAGAATGTAGACCAAAAGCCATGAGGGATTTTTTTTCTTTTATCAACAAGTACAGGGGTCATTGAAAAGTGAAGCTTTTAGTATTCTGTAATCACAAGATAGCAAGACAGAAAATACTCTAAAAGATATCAAGTTCTACAATGAACTGTCAAAACTGCACGCTTCAATCCATGGTGCTTAACAAATTTAGGCAGTGCTCGCAAAACCTATTTGTCATCCATGCTAGAAAAGCAGTGAGCTACAAAGTTTATGAATAGACATGTTTTGTACACAAACCAACTCAGCAGCTGCCTCAGTATTCCAAATAACATACATTCTGACACCAGAAGTGATTATGATTGCACTTATCCAGTATTTGATGGAGTATCAACACTTAATCAGGTAACGAGTACTCAAATTTAAAACCCTGAGTTTGACAATGACTTCAACCCCATCATCCCTAGTACTGTGCATTCCCATTTGTAAACAGATGGTCAAACACTTACCTTTGTGCTTGTGGAGAGACAAGATTCTTGACAAAGGCCGCTGGGAAGCTCTCAAAACGTTTATGAACCATTTCAATACTGCGTATCTGCCATAGGTCCAAATTGAGCAATGGGCGCAATAAGAATAATGATGGCAGGAGAACTTGAAATAAAATAAAAAAAATGGAAGCACCTGGCTTGCATGAAAAGGTTCAAAATAAAACTACTATATTACTTCAAATATGCATTTCATGATACTTTGTATACCTCGCCTAAACGAGCTCGTGCACCCATCACGCCCCCAACAATTGCTGATAAGATAGTGTACCATATGTGAATGTCCATGATATAGATCTAAGAAGAGAACAAAAGGATTAGGAAAATGAAGATTTGCAAGTCATAAATTAGAGCACAAATAGTATTCTTAAATTGACAAGACACAAGTGTTCTACTTTCAATATGATACAAAGGATAAAGTTTCAGAACTGAGAAAAGGCCAAAAACAGCATCTTTGTTAAGGAGAATGGAATTTATTATCAACCAAAAAATCTTCACTTCAAGGAACTTCCATTGATTTTGATTTTTCAGAAACAGGTTCAACAAATTATAAAAGAACCTGCTTCTATTGCATTCAGTAAGCCATCCCATTCCAAATTTCTTTTTACGCATGGAGATAAACAAATAGAAACTACTCACCGCCACAACAGGAGCCCATAGGCTTGCTATGGTCAAGACATTGTTATTATCTGCAATAATCATGAGAATCAGTGATTTACACCAAACACAGTTTGAGTCAATAGCCATCCAGTAAAGAAACGTGAATAACAGGTTTAGTTTTATTAGAAAATAAAGTGCACAGAAGAGCAAAGTAAATATTAACAGATTTTTAAATTATAGCAAGAATTCACGTAACAATGTGTTTCTTAGTTGCCACTAAGAAAACAGCATCCCAGAATGACAGTATGCTTCAATACCCTAACAAAAGACCCCTCACAGGGAAACAAATGGAGATTCCTATGACAAACTCTGCTGCTTTAATGTTTAGGCCGTTCACCAAAATTAAAATGGTAGCTTCTGTGGTTTTTCATCAGTTGAATTTTTCTGACCTAGAAGTTCATCACATGCTACCAGAAAGTTATAAAAATGGTTAGCATTGATTTATGTAGTCCTACTAAACACCATGGTAGAAGACGGAATTCATGAAAGTGCGGATGATAGGAAACTCACTCTTTGAGATCAAATCATGCCATGAGTACGGTAAAGATGGCAGTGCCCTGATGGTATTGGTTGGTTTGACAAGGGGTCTAATCTGCTCAGGATTAAAAATTACATGAAAATGATATTCTGATGTGTAAAGTCTCCCCTGTTTAAGAGCAAATCCCCAAATAGTAATCATATGCATAATTAACAGATGCGAGATCAAGACATGATAGCTTGCCTGGAGAAAGTAAGCAAATGTAAATTTGCACGCAAAGATCACCAACCAATAGAGGACATATCTGCAGTTGTGGGTGAAAAAACAAACAAACATTAAGTGAAGCAAGATCAAGAATCAAATAGCATATGACATATCAACTAATTCTTTTGAATCACTCTTTTGAATCACGGTCACTAATGTAAACCTTTGAAAGTTAACTGGGAGCTTATATCACTACCTATGAAAAAAGACAGTTATAGAGATGAAACATAATTATATAAATATTGTAGGACATTAACTTATTGAACCAAGTCTCCATAAACATAGAATCTGACAAGCATATATGAACTGAAAAATTAAGCATTTCATATTTTGAACTCCATTCATATGAAATCTAACTAGCACATCCCAGACCATCCATGCACCACAAACATGTATATTGAGAAAATAGACGCATATCTCTAAATGCAAAGAAGCTCAAAAAATTGATTAAGGCAACAAAAATTTATTTTAAATGTAGAATCCAGACAAAAACAAATGAAGTTTATCTCTGAAAATGAACATTTTCACAAGCAAAAACAAAAACAGAAATTGATAGGAAATAAGAGAGTACATAACATGAAAGCATTACATCTATAGTGAAATGTAGGAAGAGGAGTGCAATGCCATATTATTTGTTACTAAAAACTATTTAGTATCATGAAAACAAACCTGCAGTAATCACTCATCTTCTCAAAAAGACCACGACCAACATAGTATCTTTCCTGAACCAATTTTATTTCACAAGAATAGGTCATCTGATACATTACCAAACATTTTATAGCAAATGTTAGCAAAAAAGATTGAATGGAGCTTACCTCATAAATCCACTTGAAAAATTGGAAGAATGATTGATCAGACATATCAGACAGAGCATGACAAGCTGGAAACTTTAGCAACAGAGCAAGGAAGAGGCGCAAAGCTGCATAAACACCCAGAACAAGTATATATATACGGAAATGGAACGAATCCGAGTTCTGTCGATTTTTTTCCTCCAGAACCTTCCTGCAATAAACAGATACTTTATATAACTCATGAACACAAGGATAATGCATGTGAAAACGTGCCTTAGTAAACGTGATCAACTACTCACACATATAAGTATGTTACGAACACCGAGCTCAAGCCACACCAGAAAAACCTAATAACCAGTCTTGAGATAGCCATGCCTCTCGCTGTGGAGTAGGCGCCAAACATAAGCAGCACATCTAAACAACCTGCATATGCAGCAAATGACCAACAAACAAAGTAGAAAAAAATGAGTACTGGAAAGATTTATTCGGGTATTTCATCTAATATGCTAATTCCAAAACCTTTAGAGAAAGCATACTCTCTATGAAGTTCATGATGGCAAATGAGGGCCCAACGCTGAGCATTTCTTTAAAGGTATCTAAACTCAAATCTCCATGGTTGAAGGCTATAATTGCCAAAGCCTGTGCTCAACATGGAAAAGAGCACAAATTTAGTTTTTTTTAAATAAAAAAAAAAACATCGTAGATCCAAGAAAAAAATAAGATCCTGAAATTTAAAGGAACATTAGACCTGGAACATCAGAGCTAAAAAGATCCAGAGCCGATGGAAACTTCGATATATGTGAAGAAATGTGCGATGCTCAACAAACGTGCTTTTGCCAGTCTGTCGATTTGTGAAATGAAAAATGAAAAAAACAATGTAAAAAGAGTTGAAAAATTAGATACAAGCATTTTCCACGAGCTCGAAGTGAAATAACACGCATTCCGCACAATGCAAAATTCCCAAAACAGTAAAATTGCATTAACAATTCAATAGATATAAAATGTAGCAATTTGTTATTTGCAAATTGCTTAAAACAATAAACATAAATGTCAGATATGAATAGAAGACTCCAGTGTAGAAATGACAACAGCTGCAAATATTAGCTAATCCAGAAACTTGACTTCGCTCGCATGCCTAAACTGGTGCTTGACAATGATTCTAGAGAAGGTACTAGGTAACCTATATTCCAGGTGTAACACAAATTAACATGCCTAAACCCTTAGCATGGATGAATCAAAACAGGTCAGGACAGATGTTCAACAAAAACACTCCAATGCCTCCATCAGGTGGTCAAAACATCCCCAGCTACTGCGAGAACTAATCACAAAGCTTGAGATAATATGCTAAGCAGGTCATAGCTCCCAATGCATAGCAAATCTCGACAAAACATAACTGAAAGCACTACAGAGCAAAGGAAAAAAAATACATAAACTGTTCAGCAGAACATACATGCGCAACTTGTTTGAAACATGGGAATAGTGAGTGGCAACAAAAACCATCATGCAACAATCGTTGATTAGAAATATGGAGAAAAATGTCCAATTCCTAATAGAAAAGAAATCTAAGGAGAAATGGAGGGAGAAAAAAACTCACGAGCTTCATGGTAAAATCAAGGTTCAAGAACTGAATTGTGACCTTTGCTCCAAAAATTATATCAAATAATTTTCAGATTTAGCACCAAAACTATGATAGACTTGGCAATTTCTACTAACAAACATGGTCATCAAGATAGAAAATGGAGGTGGAATACTTGACAACGGGTGAAAAGGAAAACAGCAAAAGAAAAAACATGGGAGACTATTTCCAAACAAGCAAGGGAATCCTACCACTAGGAATGCAGAACTATTGAAATTCACAGGTTCATAGAGAAGGTATAAGACCTTAAACAGAACCCACTAACATTACAAATTCCTAACATAACTCCAACTTGATCATGAATTGATGCATAGAAAATTCAACTCCTATACAAACTCATACTCCTCTACAATCATTCAACATCAAAGTCATCTCTACGTGAAGAACATCAATCCCATCAAAAAATCATTAAAAAATAAGTTTTAATCTACCTTCCATGTATGTACAAAAAAAATTTCACAACCACGCTCCAAGGACACTAAAATTATGGCTGAATTATTATGAGGTTATCGTATCAAACAACACAAGTTCAAATGAAACTTAAGTTCAATGTCAATATCATCCTTTAAATATTTAGGCATGTCAAGAAAAAATTGCATCTATGTGGTTTCAGTTTCAACATACGATAATAAATGGGATACAAAATTTGGGTAACTCATGGGAAAATATCATCCTAACAACCTACCCTTTTTGACTTTTTAGGCTTCAACAAGAATGAGGAATCTTCTTTCATTGGCCAGCTCAACTCAAAGCAAGCAGGGGACCTGCATATAAATTGCAAATGAGAATGAAAGATGATTCAAAGTCCTTACTGAACAAGCAATCATAAAAATCCTAAACAGCAAACCAAAAATATTCATTGAAGTCGTCATAATTCCTCCAAGCTGAATGCACAGCTTTTCCATTATTATTCCTCTCAGCTTCCTGCAAATACAAACTATCTTATATGTATCAGAAGGTTCAGAATAAATAGTAACATCACAAGAAAATTTGTTTAATAACTCACATGATGTCCTTAAAAATTATTTGAAGTACCCAAACAGATTCAACCCACAGAGGTGGAAGGTATCAAAATTGCAATGACATTTTTAAAGAGAGCTAAAGAAGACAAGAATCACAATTCATTTAAGTAGATTGAACTCCACACACACAGACAAAATGGGGAAACAAAATCATGCAGGAGAAGTTAAAAGGAAAAAAACTTAAATCACATACAATGGCCACTTGACCCACTCCACCACCTCTTCCCGTCCATAAACTGTACATCAAACATGAAAGAGCAACCCTTCATGCTATTTACCCAGTTTTTCCATCTAATAATCCTTCAAGAAACAGGGAGCAGCCACCACAATCCAAACTTAATCACATGCAACGGCCACTTGACCCACTCCAACCACCTAATAATCCTTCATGAAACAGGAAGTAACCAACACAGTCCAAACAAAGTGAAAATAAGGGACCAAATCTCCCTGGTGACTGCAGATGATTGATCAACTTACTGCTCTTTTCCATGCATATAGCAAATCAAAATAACCGCACCTCTTTGTCAATATATCAATGGTGAGTATTACTTAGCAAGGATCTATAAAAAAAGCCCACCTTCTACGTTCATCAAACTTATGTAACATCACCTTCAACGCAAAATGTTTTCAAGCAGCCTGTAGCCAAAAATTTAATACAATCATTCTGACACTAATTCAATAAATCTTCTCCATTTCAACCCATATTGAATCACTGAGTTGGCCAATTTCATAGCATAGCTAGTATCAGTGACAGAAGTGGTATCCTCTGCAGCCAACTTACCTGAGATTCCATTCACATTAACCCTTCTCTACTCCCTACCCCAAGTGCACCTTTATTCGCTAGGCTCAGACTCATAGATAAGGCTACCTAGCTGACATCCACTTTAGGAAAGGAATCACTTGAAGAGCGGTTCATCTACCTTACATCGGATTGAATTCTTAAGATGCAATCAATACTTGCCTCATGATTGCTGTCCAATGTTGTATTTTGAAGGTCAATCAGTCTCGCCATTCAAGATTCAACCACACAAAAAAAACCTCTCTGATCTGGAGAAGGAATGCTAGTGCGCAAGCTCTTCTCTTCTTTTGAGAAGAGAGGTTTTTACCTATATCGCTAGCCAGCAGGCTGGTAATACCACTTAAAGGCGGATAGACCGTCCACCCGGTGCCGCTAGCCACTTCTAGAATGATGGTAACAAAATAAATAGCCCTGAGACCCAAACTCCAGAAATAAAAACAAAAACAATTTTGGACTACTGCAAGCAAAAATTTGCTAAGCAATCATCAACATAAGCACATTTAATTTCACTTCTGCTATAATATGTGATAATCAAAACTTTCCCAAATGGAGTTGATAATCAGTTCCACTGACCGCTGCTATTGTCTGGTATATAGGACAAATGATTTGCTCAAGGAAAGACACAGAACCACTTTCTGTTATACAGCTGGCGGCATGATTAGCTTCACCATGATCCAATATTGCATCCAACTCTTTGGCCATCTGAAATGCATGATTATATATGTTATCATAAGTTACAAAAAACACATATCATAGGAAAAATAAATTTTCAAAAACATGACACGGGTAAACCATTTGTTGTGTAATCTACTCGAGAATGAGCAATGTTATTCTCATAGCTTACATCACATAACTTTCACAATCTTCCAAAGGTATTGTTTGCTATTCTCAAAGCCTAAATCAAGAAACTATAGACAGAGAATCAGCTTTTAGGGAAGTGAGTATTTCCTAGGGTAGCGCCATGGCCTTATTTCCATTAAGCCACAATGTGCTAGAATATATCCTCTCTCAAAATATAGAATCTTGGAATCCCGAATTGATTACTCCTACAAGCTACAAGGGAAAACCTATTTCTCACCATGAATAGCAAAATGCCTTATTCACATATCCCAAGCCATAAGGCAAATGATTTGGTACAGTAAACAATAATTATATCGACTATGATAAGAAGGAACAAGTTATAATTGTAGAGGGGTGGTAGGATAAAGTTCGAACAAAGCAAGTAGCAGACCCAGTGATGAACTCAAAGAGAATTGAACAACAAGGTAATGAGGCTTACATGATGAAATATGTAGCAAATGCACTCTGGGAGAAAACGAACATTTGCAGCTTCACCCCATATAAGATAATATAGTGATACCAGAAAAAGCTTCCTGTCTCTATTAATCGCTTCAATACTGTAGCAAACAAATAAAACTCAGACCATTGGCATAAAAAATAACTATTTCAGGATAACAGGAGGCACCAGACCTATTCCAAGCAAGGCGTTTTCGCAAGTATTTGCACCATTTGATGTAGTTATCCAACACCTTCAAGAAAACCTCATTGATAGCTTTCTCGTCAATTTTCTGTACATGGAAAAAAGGGAGAAAGCAACCACATTGAGAAAAATCTCACCAACCACGTCCCCTTGTCCGGATTAGAAACTATAAACAATCTGAAACAACCCTCCAATAACAAATCAATAATGTAACACAGCATATACTAAATCCAAACTGCAATGTGAGGAATAGTCACAAAAATTTCTGCAGAATTATTGTGACATTACGTATTCGATTTAGTTCATGCTTCAAGTGATTTTAGTACATTCTTAAAAGGTAACATAATTGGTAAAGCATCAATAGAAATAAATACAGACTTTGAGAAAACAATCATCAAAGTGCAAAAGGTTAGGCATTTTGTAAAGTTTATATATGTTCATATGGTTTTGTTTTATGCAGAAATCAGACTGTTAAAAGTTGAAGCCCATAAATGACAGGTAAGCAAATATAGCTATTCAGATGTTCCAATCTTACTAGAACTTGTCAAACCAATTCAAAAGTCCTTTGGTACCCATCAACTCAAGCTCATCCAATGAAATAAAAACATAAAAACTATCTGTTCGCACATAAAATAATAAAATAAGAAAATGAATTCAAAAAAAAAAGTATCCAACTAGTTTTTTCTTTCATAACTCAATGGGGAAGGGAGATTTGAGCTCATAGCATCTTCTTTTCAGGAGAGGCTGCAATTATAATATTCCTAGGCCACTATATTCAATCAACTTTATAACAACAAATTGAAAAGCAAAGCAACTAAAATAATGTCTGCCAAAATAACAAATATTAATATAAATCTATATGCAAAATGATGATTATTACAACCACAGTGACTTGGAAAGGAGAACGATAAAATGATAAATAAGTATCAGCACTCAAAACACTCACTGGATCTGCTTGGATGGGTATGCCAAGTCGAGACTGTGCATTTGCTATTGCAAGAACAACATTTTCACGCTGATTCCTTACATTATCATTCTGCAAAAGAGGGAGCAGGGAGGAGGTTATTGACCAGAGAAAAAAAAGGAAAGTATCATTTGGACATTGATTATAAATACACATTATAAAAGAGACAGTTCACTACTTGCATTTCCACAAACAGCCAAGATTTTCACTAGGGGTGTTCAAAAAAACCGACCAACCGATTAAACCGAAAAAACCGAACCGATAAAATTAACCGAAAAAACCGAACCGATAAAAAAAACCGAATAAACCGATTAAAAAATAAAAAAAACCACCCGGTCCGGTTCAGTTCCGGTTTAAAACAGCTTAAACCGATTGAACCGGACCGGTTTAAAAAAAGGTATAAAAACATCCATCCCTAACCCTAAATCAATTTACTCCTTTCCAGCCGCCGCCACCCCCCTCCCCTCTCCCTTTCCCCCTTCCCCATTCTCAGCCGCCCCACCCCCTTCCCCCTTCCCAGCCTTCCCCTTCCCCTTTTCCCCTTCACCCTTCTCAGCCGCCCCACCCTCTTCCCCTTCCCAGCCTTCCCCTTCCCCTTTCCCCCTTTTCCCTTCCCAGCCGCCCCTTCCCCTTCCCCTTTCCCCAAAAGCAAGTGAACAATGGTTATCCAAGCTCTCCCTGCAGATCTGCAGATCATAAGACATCCCTTTTGGCTAATTTATCTTGTTTCTCCTTGTATCTTGTTTTCAAGGAACATGGGTTTCCATGGGGGTATATTCTGATGGATCTTATGGGATTCAACCTAGCCTTGTATACTCTTTCCCGGTTACCTGCGAGAAGGGCAAATGGTCCATTGTGCAGGGTATAAAGTCTGGTTATCACTGTTACCATAGAACAGTCCGGTTTGATTATTGTATAGTTTGATTATTAATATACAAATATTTCTTAACATCATCTGAAAGGGGAAGGGGAAGCGAGTGAACAATGGTTATCACTGTTACCATAGAACAGTCCGGTTTTTCTGGTTTTTTTGCTAAAAAACCGACTCGAACCGAACAAAACCGGTTCAGTTTGAACCGGTTCTCGGTTCGGTCCGGGTTGTATTAATAAAGAATATTATTTTCCGGTTTGGTTGTATTTTTGGGTTAAAATCGGACCGTGAACACTCCTACTAAACATTACTTATATACAAGAGATTCAAATAATATTTGAAGTGAAATTGTAGCAAGTAACTTGTGGTTAAATTAGGGGTAATGAATATATCTTTATAAGAAAAACTCAATCTGAGGAAAGCAAAGCTGAGTTCAACTCAATAAAACAAAAAATTATAGTGTGTAATTCATAAAAATGGGTTTAAATGTCTTCAATTTTATGGTAATGAAACTGACGGGGATGAACTTGCGAGGACCAAGAGATGGTAAAGGGAGAAATTAGCAAGATTCTGAAGGTGAGGGATCGATCCGTTAGTAGGCGTATATTCTGGGGACTGATTAGTAGTTCGCAATTTTCCAAGCATGAACCAGCTCTGATTTTGAGACAAGGAAAAAGGAATAATCACCATGAGGGTAAATCCGCCGATATGGAGGGAGCGTCTACCCATTGAAGTTACCTTTTTCAAAAGAAATGAAGAGATGGGATGTTCCTCTTCTTTGAAGGAAGCACTCAACGAACAAGACAAACTGAGGTAACAGAGATTTTGTTATTTTTATTTATAAATTCATTTTTAATATTAATATATTAAAATAATTCAAATATATATATATATATATATATATATATATATATATATATGATAATGAGAGCAGTAGGACACTTCTGTTACCTGTTCACTTATGTTTGATTTTGGTTTCCGCAGTCTCGTTATTTTCAAACACAGTCTCTTATTTTAATTTTCCCATGTTACGGTCTGCCCTTAAATTGGGCGAAGGATCACAGTAAATTCAATTTTAAAAGTTTCAAGGAGTGAGTTCATATAGATTTGTTTATATATATATATACACACCTCATCTAACTATTTAATTTTTTTATTTATTTAAAATGCATTTTTAATACCATGTTAGAATCTTAATCATCAAACAGCCACCTCTTTTTCCTAATTAAATAAAAAAAACTAATATAAAATAATATTGAGTTTTACAAGTTTTAAGATTCATGTTGAGGTATTATATTACATCGTTAGAGTTGATATAAAATCAATTTTGAAACCACTTTTAAATTAAGATAATTAGATGAATTACACTTTTTTAATGCAATCAAGAAAGTACTTAATCTCTTTTAGTTTATTTGCACCGTACTGTTCGGTTACGATTGCTTTTCAAAGTGTTTTTCATTTAGAAATGTATCAAAATACTTAATCAAAGTACTTAATCACTTTTTTTATGCAATCAAGAGAGTACTTAATCTCTTTTAGTTTATTTGCACCGTATTGTTTGGTTGCGGTTGCTTTTCAAAGTACTTTTCATTTAGAAATGTATCAAAATAATATATTTTTTATTTTTAAAAAATTATTTTTAAAATTAGGGCATCAAAATGATCTAAAACACCAAAAAAATATTAGTTTGAAATAAAGAAAAAAAATTTAAATTTTTAAATTTTTTTAAAAGTGTTTTTGAAACACAAAAACGAAGATGAACTAGCACATGTATTACATATGGTATTACAGGTTTCTCCAAATATTATGTTCAATTTAATTCTGTCACAAATTTTAGACTTTCATTCCCACCTTCCAAACTCGTTTCCCTCCTAATAATTTTTTTGTCGCAATTACAACGCTATTTTAAAAAATATTAAATAATTATTTTCTAATTCTAGTCACTAAATTAAAATTTTTCATGTTCTATCCTTCTAAATTCTCTTTCCTTCTTTTAAGTTTTCGTTGTTAGTTTTATAAAATGTTAAATAA
>Ga0307518_10002031_pt1 | contig 14859 bp, 10 predicted proteins | sample 25_EM_MG_FD_203889 | JGI IMG/M metagenome (GOLD analysis project Ga0307518, IMG submission 203889) | Populus trichocarpa ectomycorrhiza microbial communities from riparian zone in the Pacific Northwest, United States - 25_EM | ecosystem: Host-associated > Plants > Roots > Unclassified | place...
TATATATATATATATATTAAGAAAGTAATTATAGAATTATTATATGTCCCTGATAATTAATGAGCTTTAATATATATTTTAGAAAAATATACGAGATGGATTTTTTTTTTACCAAAAAATGATTATTCTGAAACAAACAAAAATATAAAAAAAGAAAGTATTTGATTTGCGAAACATTGATTTTTCTCTTGGTTTTAGGAATAGTTAAGTAATTCTTTTACAGCTATATTAATAATTATGCATCAACATATATTGACGAGTCTATATTATAATCATACCGTTATATATTTCCATTAATTATTTGCAAATCTTCAAAGAAACTGTCGAATTTTTTTTTAATCGAATGTTTAAAGAACTTGGTACAAAACAGCTAGACCTCCACCAACTTTTGTTATCTTAAAGACCTGGAAATTGACAATCTGCAAGATCCCAAGTTCATCACCTCTTGCTAAATATAAATAATTCTATGGAGCCATCGAGCTTGGATATATAAAACTCATGAATTAATCCTGATATTATACTCACAGGAAATTCTTTGTCGAGAATCTGTACATTCAAAAAAAGACTTGGTATCTTAAATCATGCCTCCAACAAGGCGTCAACATTAGGTATATATCTTCAGCTAATCATTCTCTTGAAGGCATTAATTAAAAATTAATTAACATCCTCTAATTTTAATCGATGCCAGCACTTGCTCAATCCAATTTTATTTAAATATTTTTATTGATTTAGGACCGTCTAAATGGTATCTCAAGCAACAACGATATTATCTTCGAAGTAGATTTTGGATTCTTTGCATGTGTCAATTAGTTATTCGTCCATGAAAGAAAATATTTTTATAATTTGTCATTATCAGTACTTAATTAACTTGCACCGTGCATGTCAAAGAAAAACATTTCCCTCCTGTTCAGATACGATGATGACTACAACGACTATTTTCATGTCGGAGCGAAACCCTCTTATAACACTTAAATTGTAATTAATTACTAATACTTTTTTAATAATATATATAATCATATTAAAAATAATAAAAATTTATTCAGAGTTTTTTTTTATTTCTTTCTTTTTCTTGTAATATCTATCTCTAGTTTATATTGACAGTTATTATAACTCGAACATAATAAAAACAGCAAAATCATGAAATAATTATTACAAGGAGTTTGCTCTCTATATGATCTTAAGTTCAAGTCCTGTGATTACTAATATGATGTCAACTGAAGATTTACATAGTCGTTAACTTCAGGGTCCGTGAAATTAGTCAAGGCACGCACAAACTGACCCGGACACCCAGAATTAATAATAATAAAAAAATAACATGTTATAATGAAAACTAAACATATTTACCATGTCCAAGAAACAGGAAAATAGCATATGAGAACGAATGCTAAGAAACCCTACTAAGAAGTAAAAAATAAAAATTAGCAACAACATGATATAATTAATGACACAATTTTATTTCATCGTTTCTCTTTTTCCAAAAAAAAAAAAAACATTTTCATGGTACGGACCTTAATGGTTATATTAACATTAACCACGATTTTCATGATATAATTAATTAAGACGAACTTAATAGAAGATATAATAGTAATTAAGGTGTCATTAATTATTATTAGAGACAAAAAAAGGTGATTGTTAATATTTTATCAAACAATATTGTCAATATCTAGCGAAATGGGAACTGCGTGCCTTTTCATATATTCTTTTGAATTAGGAGAATTGACCATTAAGCTATTGAATGATGATTCATTAGCAAAAACATGGATCTGTTCATACAGGCAACTTCCCCCCAATTCTTTATGATAAATGATTTTGGGATCATTAAAGGTTAATTTGAATCTTAATTACTACTGGCAAGTAGTGATTGATAAAGGGTTTACATCATAATTAGCAATTTGTTCCTTTTTTTTTTGAGAGAGATCTCGAGCTCTTATATATATATAATCAAAAAATTAATTCAATCTAAAAGTTTAAATTATTAGACGAGATCCATGTATGATTTATATTATTTTTTAATTTATTCTTTCAAGTAAAAATATTTTGGATTTAAAACTTATACAGACTCATATTACCTTATATTTAATTTTTATCAAATAAATAAGGATGATGAAATTCAAACTCGTGATCACTTGGTCATCAAAGCTTTGATGTCATGTTAAAAACCAATTCAACCCAAAAACTTAAATTATTAGGTGAGATTCTAAAATATGATTATTCTTTAACATATATTTATATAAATCCCTAAAATTTATGGATAATTGAGATTTGAAAAATGGGATTATTATTCAATAAGTTAAAATTCCTCTGCGCGCGCGTGTGAGAGAGAGAGAAAGAGAGATCCTTCTACCTTTTCTTTTACTTGGTCAAATTAAAATTAGATCAAATCAGCCCATTTATTCTCAATTTAAGATGATGATTTAGTCACCCTCATCCAGCTTTTTGACTAATCAAATGGGTAGATGAATGCCATGTGTGATGACATAAATGGACGGAGAATGTCGCCTTGCTTTGTTAAAAATGAATTAGGGCTAATTTGATATAATCTAAAAAGTAGAGGGCTTGATTTGATCAAGCAGGCAAAGAAAAAGGACCAGAAATGAGCTAGGATCAAGTCCAGCTTCAAATGGGCTGGATACCATCTAATGCAAGCATGCGTACGCATTTCAACAACATTACATTTTCCAGGTCCCTTGTACTTTAGTGCTCAGCTCCCCGTGAAGATGGTTTGTTTTATTACATACTTTTATCGACTTTACTCCGAGCCTGTTTTATGATTTTTTAAAAATATTTTTGAATTAATTTGATGCAAAAATAAATTTTTAAAAATAAAAAATATTAATTTAATATATTTTCAAATAAAAACTTAGAAGTATATATATTACTAGCAAATTATTTGTCCATAATCACAAAGAAAGAGTCCTTGCTGTAGCTGTGGATGGTACTGACCAAACCCTACTTTTATTCTACTTAGAAGTGTATATATTACTAGCATCACCAGTTGAAGCTGATGGACTCAAAGTGCAAGTTATCTGCCATGCCAGATGAACAAATCTTGGCAACCTCGTGCCTCATTTTCCTTGGCCCACAAGCCAGGACTCCAACATCCGAGGCTTTGCAATCGAACAAAATTCCTGCAATGCCACAGGAAATGCTGAAAACTGGATAAAAAGATTGCAAGCTATTTAAGTGATCATACGAAGATGGAAATGTTTTAGTGGCATTTACTTACTCTTGAGATCAGGCCTTGCACAAAAATGCACCTTGGTAGCTTGAACAAGCGACCGATGAGGAAGGCTTTCGAGCTCTCTATCTGCGTTGCGAAACCATGAACCCGGTGATGGTGTTGGAGTTGGCACTTCCAGGTTCTGAATTTGCTTCCCTTCTATGGTATTCTCTTTCTTGCGGAAAAGAAAGACTGCACTAGAAGCTAAGAAAATACAGGCACAGAGCAAAAACATGTCCCAGAGTACAAAGTAGGAAAAATGGTATATCTCCTCAGTGTTGTGGTCAATGGGGTAAATATAGTAACGAGTGACAATGCCTAGTATGAGAAGGAACATGATAAATGAAGATGCAATTATTGCACCAAGCCATAGCCAATTGTTCTGGCCTAGACCTGCGCAAATCGGCGAGTCCAATTGATTTGGCTTAAACCAAATGGTTTGGAGAAGCTTTTGGTTATCTGCAATAGGCTGCTCTTCCTCCCTGGTGATATAGGCTTCAATTTGCAGCTGCACTTGAGAAATGTTTGCAGGTGTGTCATTGATTGGGAGCAGAAGGTCTAGCATGGCAAGATCAGCTGAGTTCTTGAATGCACAAACAAGAAGGACTCGAGGAACTTGATAGTTCGGTTTCGTGCTTTCGAACATGATCTCGCGGATTATGGAGATAAATGGAGTGATGCCACTACCTCCACTCACCAAAACCAGTAGCTCATGCCTGTGGAAAGATAAACCAAACTTGATGAGCATGATATCAGAAATCCATGTACAGTCTTCTAAACACAGGACTCCTTTCCAGCTAGCAAACTGACCTTAGAAAATGAGATGAATTAGGTCCATATGGTCCTTCTACAGAAACTTCAAGACGATCCACGGAAGAAGAAATTTCTTGGCAAAGCTTTTGGGACCAATTTCCCAATCTTTTGACAGCTACACTAAGCTTATCTTGATCCATTTTGCAGCTTGAAGTTATAGTAAAAGGATGCCATTGTAGTTTCGAAATGCTAGGCACATTTAGGAATAATATGCTTGTTGGATTATAATACAGCCCTGAGGAAAAGAATATTAAATATTAATTTTATACTGATATAGAATGTTTCGATTGCCGCATCTAGATCAAAATGTGTTCTAACCTGGACTCTTGGAGAAGGTTAATTCAACACTACCACATGGTAAGACACGTGCGGAGTCTAATCTAGCCCGTCGCTGTGACTGTAAGAATCTCATGTATCGGTCGATGACGAAGAGGAAGATCCCAGGCAAGACCATGCAGAAGTAGGCAGCACCAACATGCAATACATAGAAGACTATGTAGAGAATGTATAGCTGGTGGGTGTAGAAGAAAACCTCAAACATTTTACGCCGAATACGGTAAGAGCTAGTCACCCACATTGCTAATGCAAGTACAGCTGCAATCTCTCCAGCAACATTTGATACCCAGGTTTTGCCCCATTCCAGCATCTGAAGGGTCCCACAAAAATTTTCAATGTGAAGAACACAACAAATTCAGGAAACACCATTGACATCACTAGACCTTCAGGCATAACATCAAAGCAAATAAGTTTAGTTAGCAACAACCCTTTGATTGGTCCACGTTGTTGCACGTCTTGGACACTGATAAGAAGTGTTGGGTTCGGTTCCTTTTACAAAGGGAGAATGGAACCCAGCACTTTATGCCAAGAGGTGCTATGACTAAACTCATGACGCTACCCACTACATGCCTGACTTCTACGTGTGGCATTCTTTGATGCATGTGAGTCGAGAGATTCTTGAATTTATGAGCACTCAAACAATTTCTTTTTTTCTTTGCAAACCCGCTAAAGGACTAATGTCATCATAAAATAAAATGTAAATGTTCATGAAACTCTCATGTATGTACCCCAGCAATGTGTATGCAACAACATGCCCTATGCCCTAATAAGCCTTTTTTTTCTTGTTTTTCTTTCATGTATTTTGATGTAATTGATGCTCACAGGTTGTAAAATTCTCTTCTCCCTATGCCACTTTTAACATGAAAAAGAAAGGAAAGCTTTGTGCAAAACGAATATGACCACCATCAGGTCCCGCACTTCTGTCCAACAAGAAAGACAACAAGATTCGTTTCCAAGAAAAAAGAGTTGATAAAGCTCTAATCACACAAAAAGTTGACGCGACTCGGATACCACACCTTTGATCTGATATTATAGGATAAAAAGTATAACCATACAAAAGCTAAGGACCACAAGATTGACCAGGAAGCCCAACTAAACAAGATTAGTATAGTAATTTCAAGTACCGCAGCCATTTGATTAGTCATTGCCCAGTATATGACGAAACCTACAGTATGTGCAGCAAAAAGAATCATCGAAAGATGACCAAGCCAGATATGATACTTGATACTGGACTCAGAGGTAAGTCCAACAAGAGGCAGAATTGAAGATCCTCGAGTTACAGGAAAGAAGAGAAAAGCCCAGCATATGTTTCCAACATATCCAAGTCGCAACGATACACTGCGAAACTTTGCTTGCCACCTGCAATAATTGATGAAAAGAAACACCTCAGTGAAAGAATTTTGAAGAAGACTTTCTACAAAATGAAAGAATGAGAGGTTTTCATGAAAAATTGATTCCAGCTAAGTGGGAATGAACAAAAAGATGAAAGGGATATGCCTTACACTTTCTCCCCTTGTTTATGTATGTGGAGATGACCAAAACTGACATACAAGTAGTTTCCAAGAGACCAGATCAAGAGTGCAATAAACATGGCTACAAAAGCAAGCTCCATTGCAGTAACAGTTCCAAGAGGAGCCATCACGAGAGCCGGACGTCTTAAGAAGGACAAACGATTGCTTGTAACAACACTGCAACCAGTATAATGTACAGTAATGTGGTAAACTCCAAGAATCGAACGTCCGTTTCATTCTTTAGTATCAAAATAATGGAAAGAACTGAAGTGAACTAGTAAGAAAAGAAAACCTTTTGGAGTATGAACTTCTCTGCTGCTGCTTAGCATGGAGATAAATGCATCCTAAGGCAGCAATGAACATCATCGGGAATGAAAGGAGCAGTAGATTTGTGCCTGTAGCAATGGTAAAAATAATCAATGAGAAGAATGAAATGAAATGGAAAACAACAGAATGATTATCTGGATTGAAAATGGATAATCGAAAACCTACCTTGTCCTGAAAAATACGTTGAATTAAGCTTGCTGTTTAGCTTGGGAGTCCATGTAATTTTGTATAACTTCGTTGGCAACATAATCCAAACCACGAGCCATCCAAGAAACACCACAAGGAAGATTAGCCTGAAGACTGTCATGCTGCTCATCTTCTTTGCCTTGTGCAGTTGTTATGGAAGGAGGCCCTTGCACTAAGTTGCAAATTGTAATCCTGCAATTGCAAACTTTTTAAAAGTGCTATAAGTAAACAGCCTTTGAAAAGCATTTGTATACGACATAAGACCTGTCTTTTAGTCACCATCATTAGTGAAAGCACCAAGAAACAGCATGATTCATGCACATTTAAAACCCCATTTGTGGTAAATCACTTTCTGCAAATAATGCGATTTGGCTCAATCTGGAAAGTCAAAAACACTTAAATATGAGAAAATGCCTTTTATAAGCAGGAAAAGACAGATAATAACTGCAGAATGTGTTATAAATACATTTATAAATCCTTTTCATAAGCACCGAAAATGATGATTTATCCAAAATGACTTTTTATGTGCATATTTGCATACATTAAGATGCATAATTGTGTGCTGAACCTGCAATTCAAGTCCCTTTCACTTGGTTACAGATTCTTTAGATATTAAGTACTTCTCAACACGGGGACACATCAGGAGCATATTAGAGTACATATTTTCACATCTTACCAATCTGAAAGAAAAAGCTGAGGTCTGAAATGTCTCTTGCACGATTGATTTATGTGAATGTTATGCATCAATCTGACATTCTGACCCCCTCTTCCATTCTTCAATATATGTTCTTCTAGTTAGTGTCATTTATTTCAGCACAGTTCAGAAATGTGTAATACATAAGCTATAGAATATACAATGGTTACTGCTGGAAGTGCAGTTGACTCTCTATAGGCAATTCAAGTACAGTTGACCAGTGGCTGAAGAGCAAGAGAGGGTGAGAATTTGAGAGTTTGCAATTCATGTAAGTTTGTTGTTTATGATTACTTTATCTTCCCTGAGTTTTTTCAAAACCACTACCTATGGTCTCTCCCACCAATAATTGATATCAGAATCTCGTTTATAAAAAATTGAGGAATTTTTTAGATACATTTGAATTTTCAAAGTTGTGAAAACACATCCACGGTGTAGTATTCTTCATTATGAACAAAACGATACAAATATATATCAGTCCAGTCAGAGCTTGTGGTGATCCATAAGCGCTATCTGAAACATCTGCTTAGTAGCCCACACACCTAAAGGAAAAAGACGAATGATGTACACGTACGCCATATTTGAGCCGAGGCGAGTCGCCCAAGCCGCGCCATCAGCCGAGCCTCCAAATCCATTTAACTGAGCCATCAAGCCATATGCTGAAGAATATTCCTGGAATATTTCTGGTTCAACCTCAGTTAACTGATCAACATCCAAAATTGGTTTTTTGACCGATTCAGCCTATTTGTGACTCATTTTCAACCGAATTGGATCAATTCCATACTATTTTGATCATTCTAGATTCATCCTCAGTGTCCATTGCGTCAAATTCAACTCCTTTAAGGTGATATAGTAATTCAAAGAATAAAATGACTACATAAAATGCAACAACACTAATCTCGAAGCTGACCAAAAACAATTATGATAATTGGTGTATCAGACTGAAGGCATTTATTGGCTCGAGTGTATATAGATAATGGGATATTATTATGATGAACCAAACTCCAAAGAAGCAGAAGATTCTCTACAAGAGACACATAAACAAGTTCTCAAAGCTAATAGAAAGAAAGACAACAAAGCCAAGACCATTATTTATCAAGGTCTAAATGAAGCCACATTTTAGATCATCACTTCTGTAGAAAAATCAAAGAAAATATGAGAGGCTCTCTAACAAAAATACAAAGGTATTGATAGAATCAAACGATTCGTCTCCAATCTTTGTGAGGTGAATTTGAATCATTGCAAATGAAGTCCTGAGAATATATTTCTGATTATCACACAAGAAATATAGTGATAGTCAATCATATGAGAAGAAATAGAGAAGCCCTCATAGATGTTCGGATTATTGAGAAAATTCTGAGATCCCTAAATCCAATATTTGATTATCTTGTTATCGATATTGAAGAGTCCAAAGAAGTGGACAAGTTGATAGTGGATGAGCTTATGGATTCTTTACAAGCTCGTGAACAGAAGATTGTGAAAAAAAAGAAGAGATAAGGCAATAAAACATGTCTTGCAATAAAAATTATCCTTAAAAAAAAGGAAATATGACTAAGGAGGGACTTTAAAAAGGGGATATACCACTCGAGGAAGAGATCAACAGCGACAGAGAGGATTTCAATAATCTCAAGAAATAGGATCTTGGAATACAAGATTCAAAGATAAAGGTGTTAGAAACAACACTAGAAAAGGATGAGGAAAACAAGTATATACTCCTAGAGGAAAAAAAAACGGTTACAATAATTGTGACAAGACGAATATCTATTATTATAGTTGCAATTAATTTGGGCACTATAGCACTGAATGTCGAAGTAAAGAACCATCAGGGGAGCATAAACAAGCTATCTATATAAAGAAAGATACCACTATAAGAGGATCAACTGCATTATTTGTCCAACAAGGACTAAGTGACAATCATAAGAATGTTTGGTATCTAGATTCTGGAGCAAGCAATCACATGTGTGGACAACGAGATCTGTTTGGTAATTTAGATGAAACTGTTTAAAGACAAGTCACTTTTGAAGATACCTCAAAAGTTCTAGTAGAAGGTAAAAGAAACATCTCAATTAGGTTGAAGAATGGAAATCATAGTTATATCGCAGATGTTTACTAAATTCCAGCCATAAAGCATAACATGCTGAGTGTAGGCCAACTTCTAGAGAAAAGTTATACTCTTTTCATGAAGGATTATCATCTTACAGTCAAGGACTATAGTGGGAGATTAATTGCCTATGTGAAGATGTCCAAAATAAGATATTTTCTCTAAACATTCAATATGATGCAACAAAGTGTTTAAGTGTCATCACCAACAATGAAGAGTGGTTATGGCACTTAAGGCTTGAACATCTGAATTTTACAATTCTGGAGATACTAGCAAGCAAGAAGATGGTCAAAGGTATGCCTCACATTGATCATTCAGATGAAATCCATGAAAGCTATATTCTTAGCAAGCACCATATAACTAGTTTTACCAAAGAGGTCAACTAGAAAGCAAAAAAACCACTGGAGTTAGTGTACACTGATGTGTGTGGTCCTATAAAGCCAATGTTAATTGGACATAATAGGTATTTTTTTTTTATTTTCATTGATGATTATAGTAGAAAGACATTGGTATATTTTCTAAAGAGGAAGTCAAAGGTGTTAAATTGTTTTAAAGAGTTTAAAGCAATTATTAAGATGAAAAGTGGCTATAACATCAAAACCATGAGATTTGATTAAGGTGGAGAATATACATCAAATGAATTCGAATTTTTCTGTAAACAACAAGGCATCAGGCATTAGACAACGCCATCCTATACACCATAGCTAAATGTTGTAGCTAAGAGAAAGAATCGAACTATTCTGGATATGGCAAAAAGTCTACTTATAGTAAATAAACTACCAAAATAATATTAGGCCGAAGTTATGTCATGTGTAGTGTATTCACTGAATCGTTTCCCAACCAAAATTCTACAAGTTGTCACTCCAGAACAAGCATGAAGTGGTCACAAACCAAGTGTTACTCATCTTTGAGTCTTTAGTTGTGTGGCCTATGCAAAGATGTCAGATATAAAAAGAATCAAACTCGATGATAAAAGCAAAAAATGCATCTTTGTCGGATATGATGATAAAAGAATGGGATACAAGTTGTATAATCTTATCATAAAGAAGGTGATTATGAGTAGAGATGTTATCTTTGAAGAACATAAAACTTGAAAATGGAATAATGATCAATAAGAAGTCAAATGGATCAATATTGAACTAATCCTTGCAGATTAAGTGGAAGTACTAACAATACTTATAAAAGGTCCAATAATATCAACAGATGAGCCACAAACTCCGGTGTACAGATTCCCTGTATTTAACAGGAGAAACACATCAACACCAGGATCATCATCACCATCACCATCACCATCAACATCCTTATCAGAAGAACTAATAAGGATTAATAAAACTTGAAAGATTTTTATGATGTCACTGAAGCCATTGAAGATACATATCTATTTTGTTTCTTCACATATAGTGATCCATTTAGCTTCAATGAAGTTATCATAGAAGAGAAATGGATAGAAACAATGGATGGAGAAATACATGTCATTGAGAAGAATGATACCTGAAAGCTGACTAATCTACAAGAAAGCAATTGATGTTAATGGGTTTATAAGACAAAGAAGAATACAAAAGGTGAACTACAAAGATACAAAATAAGATTAGTGAAAAAAGGTTATAAACATATAGAAAGCATTGACTATGGAGAAGTATTTACTCATGTAGCCCGATTAGAGACAATCAAACTAATGATCTCACTAGTTGCACAACATAAATGAAAGATCTATCAACTTGATGTGAAGTTAACATTCTAAATGATTCTTAGAAGAAAATATATATGTTGAATAACCACTTTGATACATTGAAGCCGATAATGAAGGCAAAGTATACAAGTTGAAGAAAGCCCTCTACGGTTTAAAGCAAGCTCTGCATGCTTAGAATACCAAAATTGACAGGTATTTTCAAGAAAAATGAATTTGAAAAATATATATATGAACACAAAATACATGTTAAGAAAGAAGATGATGGAAGCACACTTTTTGCATGCCTATATGTCGATGATATGATTTTCACCAGCTACAATCATACCATGTTTGAGGATTTCAAAAAAAGTATGGTGCAAGAGTTTGAGATGACAAACATTGGTATAATGGAACACTTTCTTGCCCTATAAGTGATATAGAAAGAAAAGGGATTTTTGTATCCTAAAACGGTTATATTAAGGATATTCTTGAAAAGTTCATGATAGAAAGCCACAATCCGGTATCAACTCCAATTGAAAATAGAGTGGAATCAAGAAAGAGTAAAGTAAGAAATGTTGATCCAACCTACTTTAAAAGCTTAGTGGGAAGTTTAAGGCATTTGACATGTACCAGACTAAAAATACTTTATGGAGTAGGATTTATCAGGAGATATATAGAGACACTAGATTAGTCTCACTTGAATGCAACTAAGATAATTATTTGTTACATCAAAGGAATGATGAATGGAGGTACATTCTATACTTTAAGTAAAAGCTTAAATCTTATTGGATACTTAGATAATGATTGGGGATAAGACTTGGATGAAAGAAAAAGCACAACAAGATTTGTCTTTTTTATGAGAGATACATCTTTCACATGGTCATCCAAAAAGCAATCGATAGTAACGTCAAGTTATAAAGCAAGTATGTTGTTGTCACCTCAACTATATGCCATTTAATATGGTTAAGGAATATGCTGAAGCATTTGGGATTTCCTTAAGACCTATAGAGATTTATATTGATAATCGATGAGCGATTACATTAGAAAAGAACCTGATGCATCATGAAAAAAGTAAACACGTCAATACACGTCATCACTTTATCCGAGAGCATGTGAATAACAAATATGTTGAACTAATATCTTGCAAAATAAATGATCAAGTTGTAGATATCTTTACAAAGCCATTGAAAGGAGAGGCATTTATCATATTGAAGTTAATGCTTGGAATGACATCTCTCGATTGAGTGTAAAAGGGGAATTTGCTATAGTAAACTTAATCCAGAAGGTCAATGATGTTAGCCACCAACCATTGACCGATATCAATAAGCCACATTCACGCTGCCACCAACCATTTGTATTCACACTTGAAGTCTGATTTTTCAAGCTTTCATTTTGTGTATAAATAGGCGGTATTATTGATGAGGGAAAGAGAGGGAGGTAAAGTGTTTATGTTGAACAAACCATTAATTAAGGGTTTTTTAGAGAGGAAATAGGTGAAAGGATTTGTCCTTGGAGAGTTTTGTTTTGTTTTTTTTTTTTTTGTATATGTCAAGGCTTGATCATTTGTGTTGGTTATGTTTGAGTGTGATGTTTTTCTATGAAAGTTGTTTTTGAAATCATGTCACCTCTATAGTCAAATTTGACTATGTTTATATTAGGTTTCCCGAAACACATTCACGTAGCAACAAGCCAGAAACGGTAAATTTAATATCAGGAGTCCCAAGAATCCTGTTAAACAAATCTAAAGTTGTTTAGAGTTGATCCGAAGATTACCTGAGGATCTGAACTTCTTTTTGGCTTTGAATATATGCTTCAAGGTTGGGTTGTCGTAAACCACAAGCCGTTAAAATGTTTGGTCTCCAAAAGTAATCCATACGAATCACCAGTGATAAATCTCTTAAAATCTTTTAGGAGAGAGATATTGATATATCTTACAGTGCTAGCTCTTTTCTTTTGTGTTTAGGTGTTTCTGTATTGTACTTTTCTCACCTTAAAACTTTAAAGAAATAAGAGGCATAATATTTTATTTATAGGGAAACCTAAAAATCCTATAAATAAATAAAAATATCAATTTAGCCCTTAAATAATATCACATATATTGTTTTAGGCTAATTTTAGAAATTTATTTAATCAATTCCCTACTTGATTTTTTTAGATCTAGAATTGTAATTCTATGTATAATTTACACTCTAGTACCCAATTTCTAAAACTTATTTACAATCAAGTCATATTAATCAACACATTTTAATTTCTAACCAATGATTCTTATGTGTGTGACCCATTAAGTTCTCTAATAAGTTTGCCAAAATATAAATCATAATTCTAAATAAAATAAAATAAATTAATTGATTTATTATCAATTCAATAATTGATTGATTTATATTTGAAGATCAAATACAATGTCTAGCAACCTATCATGATCTCCTAGATATTATGAAAGTCATAAGTGGTTTGACTTAACCTTTCAATGACGAGTTTCTCGGTGTAATTATTATTCATTCGTCAATAATATTCTGATTTAGATATTATAGTATAGAGTGTGTCTACTATGTCAAACCATGTTTGTTCTCAATATTATAGTCATAGCTTATTTGAATAAGATTTGAAACTCTTTACTAATCTCATTCCACCTTGTGTAAGGATTTACAATCAATACTATTTGAGAACAAATGTAATATTTTCTTTAATTCACTTAAGATGATGAATCATCTCTTGATTATTTAAATACTTTCATATACTTCATGTTATACTCAATATTTGCTTAGTTGTTACATTTGATTAGGATAATGTGTGGTCATGATCAAAACATAACACTCCTTATGTAAGATAGCTTGGTGATTTCAAGTCTAATGATCACTTACACAACCATTACGTGAGCCTTTCCATAGACACAAATAATATTCCCATATAAGAATCTCATGTGGGTCAGTTCAGTGTACATGTCATCTAACAAGCACTTTCATATTAATTCTAAATATCTCTCATACCTCAGTTTATGAGAACAACTGTTTTATTTCATAAAGGAAAGAACATAAAAGTCTCAACAGCTATATCTAATGCTCAGTCTTAATAGGTAATTGACCAAAAACATTTAAGAACAATACCTTGATGCAATAGGAATCCCATATTTATAACAATTTTATATTTTTCTTTGCAAAACATTTGTTCTAAAGACTTTATCTTTATTCTAGATTTATTAATCAAATATTAAATTTATTAATTAAATATTTAATGAATATTAAAAATAAATAAATTTTTATTAATAAATTAAATATATATACATCAACAAAGTTAATGTCATGTTTAATCAGCTGATTAACTATAAGACATATATACTAACAATTTCAATTCTCAAGTCTATGTTCAGGATCGACCACAACTCATATGGCCTAATTCAGCCATGTCTCAACACTCAAGTCTGTGGCCGGGTTGAACCATAACTCAAGTCATTGAACCAGATATTTCTTACTTTGGTTTAATATCGAACCAAGGAAAATGTGGCTGAAAGACATTTCAAGAGGAGGCTAAGGTTAAATAACTTCAAATCTACAATTTGATGCTCGTTTCCAATTTCTAAATACAGAGGGTTTGGTCGTTAGCTTGCAATTTTAGATTTTTTGATGCGTGAACATTATTATTATTATAAATAGCTAAAAGAGATCAGTGTTTTACTGTGGACTGCACTGTGCAGTCCACAGTAAAACATTGATCTCTTGTCCCTGCTGCTTCACGGTTTTTTTTTTTTTTTAAGTTGTTTCTTTTGGCTGTTTTTTTATGCCTTTTGGAAAATTATTTTTTACTCTTTTTTTTTTAGCAAATTTTTTTTCTTTAATTTAGTTTATTAATGTTAAATTTTTTTATTTAGTTATCAGACTTTCATGACATATTTTTTGGATTTAACAGGTTAACCTGATTTGACACGTTAACCTAAAATATATATTTTTTGCTTTTTATTCTTTTTAATTAATTTTTTTTAGTTTAGTTTAGTTGTTAATGTTAAATTTC